>OCTW011596962.1_pt1 | contig 84906 bp, 69 predicted proteins | sample 1539671 | NCBI WGS metagenome assembly OCTW01 (sample SAMN02144230, study PRJEB22623) | gut metagenome | biome: sheep rumen | host: Ovis aries | place: New Zealand | reverse complement strand
TCCATATTCATTTTACGGTTGCCAAAATACACCCGATGTCCCGTCTGAATCGGCTCCGACATGGTATCTCCCCCCATCTGCACGTCTTACATCTTTAGACTCTTTCGACAAACAGAGGACTAAATCCTGCCTCAAAATCAGAAAATCCGCCCACGGACATTCCCCGTGAACTTACCGATTTCCTCCATAAAATTCTTCCATGCATCCGGCATCGCATCCCCCCGCAGAACATAACAGCCCGTATCCTCCGAACCATCACGCCAGCTGAGTGTCCACTCCACCCTTGGCAGAAAATCATCGGTAACTCCGTCCTGCTGCACCTGCCACTCCGCCGCATGCTCAGCAATCCGCTCTAAGAGCAGCGGCACATTGCGCACCGAATCAAAGGCATGGCGTTCCGTCCCCAAGCCTTGCTTATGCCGCGTAAACACCAGAATATGCTTGCCCCGATTGATGATCAGCTTTTCCACAAGGCTGATTTTTTTTTGCTTTGGCAGATAGATATTCCCCCGCGGATTGTCAATCGTATCATGCAGGATCAGCGCCACCTGCTCCAGCTGCCGCACCCGGTTAATCTCCACGCCGGGAATCTCATTCATCAGGTCGATAAACGCCGCCCAGCTGCCCGGATGCGCATTATCCCCCACAATCCGCCGCTGACCAAGTTTCGAATCCTTAAACGCCAACCGCCACAAACTATGCCGTTCCGGCGGCACCGGCGGCTGATAACTGGCCCGCCAGGAACCAAGATGCAGCTTTTCCAGCCGCCGCAGCCAGCGCCGTCCGCCATCTAACACCGCAAACTCGCTATCGCCCACACGGTAAAAAAGCTGCCGCTCCCGTACAGAAAGCTCCACCTTCAAATTCATATCCTCTATTTCAAAACAAAGCTGTTCCAGCAAAACTTCGTCCTCCAATCCATGTACTCATCTACATCATAGTAGATAGCGCACACTGTTGCAATAGGGTGCCTATTATTTATAGTAAAAATATTTAATATTGTATATGATAAAATAAACGCAGGAGGTATGTACTATGTATGTTAACCCTTATATAGCTGGAGCCGGTCGGACTCCTGCCTATTTAGCCGGAAGAGAACAAATTATTGCCAATACTGCCCAAAGCTTTGAAACCAGTGAACGTATCCCCCACGGTACTTTATGTGTTACGTCAGGCAGACATTCACCTGGCTTCTTCTCGAATCTCTGCTCATCATGGAAGTTCGGATTCAATAACGAGATGAAACAAATAACCCCTTTGCCCCAGTATATTCATCGTTACTGAAACATATATCTGACTACACTTGCTGAATTAACTGCTGCCTTCTTTTCAAATTCTTCAAAACTAATGTGTCCACTGTCATCAGCCTTATCCGATATAGCCCGTAAAATAACAAAAGGAACTTTATTTAAATGACATACCTGTGCAATAGCTGCTCCCTCCATCTCCGTACAATCTCCGGCAAAGTTATTTATAATTTTTGTCTTTACCTCATCGGATGATATAAACTGATCACCAGAACATACGCGTCCTTCTACAACATTTATCTCCGGCAGGACTGCATGCACCGCGTCCATAGCCTTTTTCCGCAAATCTTCATCTGCAGCAAAAGCTACCAGCCCTGTAAAAGGAATCTCCCCTTTTTTGAAACCGATAGCTTCTACCGTAAAATCATGCTGTACCGCATCTACCGACACTACAATATCACCTATATCCAAGTCACTATTCAACGATCCAGCCACCCCTGTATTGATAATATGGGTAACCTGAAAATCATCAATCAAAATCTGCGCACAGATAGCTGCATTAACCTTCCCGATACCTGATTGTACGACAACTACCTCGTGATTTCCCAATTGGCCAGAAAAAAATTCCATGCTTGCCTTCTTTTCCTGACGCTCAATCTGCATTTTTCCCTTAAGCAAATTAACCTCTGATGCCATTGCACCAATAATGCCAAATTTCATAAGTAAATTTTCCTCTCTTCCAAATAATATTCAAAGTAAACGCCTTCATTTAGGCAACCATATCTGCATAGCATCGATAAGAGAATAGTTCCTCTCTTTAATATATTCACTGCATACTTCAAAAAACACATTTTCATGTTCCATTATATGTGTGCCATAACTTATGCATTCTACAATCTGCTTTTCCGTAAGGTCTTTTTTTAGCTTTGCTGCCTCCAACATAAGAAACAATTCTTGTATCCGAAAATAAATCAAAAACATGATAATATTTTCTGTAATGGTTCCCACTGCCATAATAGGTTGTAAATTACGGAACCATTGATATACTAGATAATTCTCTTGAAATAATTTATATCTATCCAGTACATATTTCTGATAATCAATATATATATCGTCATACACCGCAGCCAAATTGCCGATTTTATTATTATCTTCTAAATGAAAACATTCTGCTACTAAATCCATATATTTAACATCAGATTCAGATGCAATCAAATTCTTCTTTTTTACAAAATACTTATCTAATATACCAAATAAATCTTTGATGAATTTATTTATATCGACCGATAAAGCTCCACCTAACTTCACCAATTCTACTTGCTGCTCATCAGACAAAAATGATTGCAATAAAGATTCAAGTCCGTTTAACTGCTCGTCTTTAATCAACAATTCTTCCAAAGCTTCGCCAAAGAAACATAGATTCATCAATCTTTCTCTAATGGTAAATCTTTTCTTCTGTAATAGGTTTATAGCAGCATATTGTATATCCAGAAAATTATCCACTAAAATCTTACGTCTAGGCCATTCAAAAATTATAAGTTTCTCTCTTTTGACATTGTCATGAAATTCATTTAATACAATAGATTCATTTTGTGTCAAAAGAATCCGAACTGCTACAGGGCAACTCAAAGACAAGGCCTCAGTCAAATAACCAGTAAAATTCACATAGCGTCGTGGATATGTCGCGCATACATTGGATAAATAATCTTCCCCCAACGACTTTTGTATCCGACAGAGACAATCCTTTCCCAAGAAGGGACATTTATTTTCTTCATCCAATATAAATCTGTGTTTTTTTCGTGCAGACAAATACGTTATTTTTTTATCTAATTCTTTTCTTAATTCTTTATCCTTCAAATTACGATATTTCGCTATTGTAGCTCGGTCTATTTCTATCCCCCAGTTCCGACAACAATAGCTATCGCAATAACTCCCATCACATACAAAATCATTCACAAAATCAAACTTAAATATATTATATGTCTTTCCTTTATCCATAACCTTCACCACACCTATAAATCATCAAAGAAGCTTCAAATCACTAACAGGATGAACCTTACGCTGCTCTTGTGGAGGAAGTTCCATGTAATTTCCAAATTTAAAATTCAGATACTCCTCATAATGATAAATCCCATCAAAGTCTTTTTTTTCAAATTCAATGATTTTACTTTTTTCATACCACTGCCGCAAATAACCATATTCACGATTTGGAGTAGGAAAGGTAAGAATTCGCACCCATTTCGTATTCTTTTTATTCCCGCCTGTTAAAAAATTTTCATAATGCTTAAAAATTCGTTCTCGTGAGATACCTGATAAAAGTGCATACCACTTACGCATCAGCCAACTCTTATCCGCCACACGACCGACCTCCGACCATAACACTTTACGAATACAAAAACAGTGAAAATTATGCCATGTTCTTTCCCAACGCCCATCCGGTACATTATCTAAAGGAAAAATATCAATAAATATCCCTTGATGGTACGGCATATGCTCCTGATGTTCACGCAAAAACAACGTTCCCTTGCGGCGCAGTTTCCCATAACCCCAACGGTACCCTGGAGTATTGCGATAATCCTGAAAAATAAACCGCGAAGTATCCAGTTCAGTTTGACATGCCCGATAAAATTTTTCATATTCTGGCCGAAGCAGAGCCACATCCGCATCATCATCCCAAGGGATAAAACCTCCATGGCGTACTGCTCCCAATAATGTACCTGCAATAATATTATACCGAATACCACATTTTTTACAGATTCGGTCTACTTCCTCCAGCATCTCCAGTTCAGTTAATTGCACTGCTCGCAACTGTTCTGCGGTAAGATTTACCATACCTTTATAATTTCTCCTCTCGAATTTTTAGGAATCGTTCCATAAAATCAGCTAGGGCTATCGACTCATCCCTCGTAAGCTTAAACGCACCATCTTCATGATAGTGATTAATTGCCGCCACGAAATCCCGAATCTCATAGCGAAGCCCATCACCAGCAAACTTTGTATATACCTGCTCATTCTCATTAATATCTTCCCGGCAAACTTCAAAACTGGTCGTCTTCCACCATGGCGCCTTAACCTTGATGTATCCCTGTGTTCCCGAAATAATCAGCTCACCTTCAGACTTTACCCTCAAACCTGTTTTCGCAGTGGCCAGTGCATTCGGGTAGCGAAAATAAGCTTTTGTGTAAATATCCAAACCATTATCCGCTAAAAAAGATTCAAAACAAACTTCGTCACAATTCGCTCCCAAAATCTTGATAATCGGCAAAAGTGTATAACTGCCGAATTCCGTAAAACTTCCACCATATTCTTTATCCGTCATTTCTCGCAAATTCGAAGGAGTAAGCCTCGTAAAACAAGACTCAACATCATAAATCCTGCCGATAACACCACTTTTCGCCATACTGAGCAAACGAACAAATCCTGGCGCGTATGCGGTTTTGATGGCCTCCATCAAAATACAGCCCTTTTCTTCAGCCAATGCAAAGAGTTCTGCTGCTTCCTGTCTTTTCAAGGCCATCGGTTTTTCACAAAGCACATTACAGCCATGCTCCAGAGCCGCCTTAGCATAAGTATAATGCGTTTGGTGCGGAGACGCAATATACACCGCATTAACCCGTGGCCATAAATCCTCCAATGTACTAACATGAAAGCCTAACTCATATTCCTGTTGAAATCGTGCTGCACTGTTCTCATGGGGATTATATACCCCTTCCACATTTATCCCGCTGACAAAAACCGATTCCTTTACAAACCGACCAGCGATACGGCCAGTACCAATCACACCCAATTTTACCAGCTCATAATTCTGATTACGCCGCATTGTACTGGAAATCCCCTTCGTCCGTTCCAAATAGATCACTTCACAATACTCAGACAAATAATCAAATTTCCCTGTCCAATCAGAACCGACAGTAAACACATCTACTTGATATTTTTGAATATCTTCAACCTTTTGCCCTACATGATCTTCGATAATGATTTTATCAGCAAACCCCGTTTTCTTTACATTATCAATTCGCTCCATTAATGAATTGACGACATTAAGCTTACCACGTTCTTCATCATAATGATCTGTCGTAACACCAACAATAAGATAATCGCCTAATGCTTTTGCCCGTTTCAAAAGACGATAATGACCTTCATGAAAAAGATCAAAAGATCCATATGTTATAACCTTGCGCATACTCAATCCTCCGGATGAATAATAATTACAACAAACCAAATTATCATTCAAAATCCACCTGTCTAATGATCATTTCAGATTTCATAATCTCTTGATAAAAACGCATAGCCTCTTGATTATTCATCTTCCGTTTTCCCATTGTCCAAGAACCTGCATAATGATGCAAAGATGCCGTATTCTCTGTAACGAACGACTTTCTCGAATACGGCATTGTCCCACTCATAACTTCCCATGGATAAATCGTTAATTCTGCTACGACCTGAAGCTCTTTCTGTTCATTATATCCATGAGCTCTCAAAATTTCCGTTTCATAATCAGGCCCCACCTTCATTTCTATGCCATCCGAAAAATTAAATGCTATTCTATCGTACATTTCGCACAATTCAGCCATAATATCCAAACCAGGAATACCACCAAAACCCAAGCCAAAATTAATACGATTATCCCACTGTATACCCGCAAATCCCTTCTGATATAAATGATCATCCAGGTTTCTGATCACTTCAACATCCGTGTCCAAATAGATGCCACCATATTTGTAAATAATATCCGCTCTGGCATAATCTGGAACGAATCCCCATTTCTTTTCTTCATAAGCTTTTTTCATATAATTATTTTTTTTCACGTCATAATTGCTTTCATCCCAGCGTATGATTTCAAAATCCGGGCACTTTTCATGCCATCCTTCAATATACTTTTGCTGTTCTTTTGGTAGCATACCTCCCCCAAACCAACAATAATGAATATATTTAGGAATAATGGGTTCTTTCGTCAATTTAAAGTCCAAAAGATGTCCAATTTTTTTAATCGATTCCGGCTCTGCAAATATATAACTAAGAAAAAAGCACTCTATTCCATCTGGAATATCATATCTTATAAGTTCCTCATATAATTCTCTCCCAGCTCCTGTCATTCCTGCCGCAATCAAAAAAACAGTCTTCTCTCGTGAAAAGGAAAACTCTTTCAACTTATTCCACGGATATACCTTAAAGATTTGCCCTTCATAAACAAGAGGCTTAATATGTTTATTTATATCATTATCAATAACGACTTTCACATATGGCTCTAACTGAGAAAATTTGCAGGCTTTACGCAAAAGCTTACCTGCACCAAAGCAAATAACCTCCTTGTTTTTAATATATTCAGAAAATAAAGGCATTGGCATGTTTCGCAAGCGCATAAATATCATATCCCCCATAAAGATTATTTTAGAATAACCTATCAAAATCTACTCTTTCGAAGACTTCTAAACATCCGCCTCTAGTTGCATTGTAAATCTTTATTCCCCTTTCTTCTGCATAATGGCGCGCAGCTTGATATCCTATGAGAACCTCCTTCAAAGGAAATGGATTTCGTGGCTGCTTATCCCCTAATTTGCAATACCCATCACAAAAGTGATTCCCTTCATTTTGAGCATATCCATGATATTCACAATCTGCCCCAAGAAGATAAATCTCTTTGAATCCCATATAGAATGCTATCTGTAAACATGAATACAAAACCGTCCCTCCTCCTGATATATAAGAGGAAATATCTGGAGATAATCTTGGCCATCCATTCATCCTATCAATAACTAAATGATAAATATGCATATTTTTTTCCAATAATTTTGAAGACCATCCAGAAATCCCCACGTCTGATAAAAAAACATCAGAAAGATTTAGCCCTCTTACATCGCTCTCATATTCCTTTAAGCCATACATATCCTCAAACACATAATAATTAGGACGCCATTTAGTTCTATCAAAGCACCTATAAATCATGTTTACACTCATGGATAATTCATGTTTTTCATATAGGTAATCTAAATCTGTAATTTTTAAACTAGGACCTGTAGCTACAATAAAAAGCCTTTTACCATTATGTATATTGTGAAATTTTTTCAACTCCGGGTAGTGATAATCTTTTACCTTCAATGCTAAATTCCAAAAATCTTCTATCCTGTTAAATGGAAATCTGCTGCTTGCATCTTTTATATTCTTTTCTGTACATAAAATGACGGAATCAGGATAAATTTTTTCTGCCAAATTCACACCTATCGTCTTCGCATAACTTTTTTTTATACCAGCATTACCTGGAATAAAATTAATTTCCCTCCAACCATTTTTTTGCAAATAATCATAAAGAAGAATCGAAAAAATATTTATGCCATAAATGTATAAAGTTTTTCCTTTATCAAAGATTTTAAAATCAATTTTATCAAAAGGAATTTGTATTCCCAAAGATACCTCTGATGGTTCCTCTGCCATATTTATAATAGGTATATCCGAATAATCTGCAAGCGTCTCTAAAATCGATTCATTAAACAAAGGAGATACAATTATTGGGCATCCATAATATTTTACGCGATAATCGGCAAATGATATCACAGGAACCCCTTCAAACGTAGAAAATGATTGACTATTTCTATCTATGAAAGCGCGTATTGTATTTCCCAACATATGTTTGAGACGTCTTCCTCTTCTTCCAGCCCCCCACACTATGAATTCTAACATATAACAAAGCACCTCCTCATTTCATAAAGTCCACTCCTCGATTTCTTTCCTACTCACCTCCCAAGGATGATCATAAGTTCTCCCTTTCACATTACAGTAACGGCAAAAATTAATTGGCTTGGCCAGAAATTCCAGTACCTCCTTTGCATTTTTAGCCTTGTGAATATTTATGCTATCTGCCTCTGTTAGCGGAACATTCTCACCAAAATATTTATTAAATGCCTTAATATTAGGCGCAATACTACATGTGTAGAGTTTCCCTCTTTCCAACGTATGGCAAGCATTAGCATTAACGCAGTGAGTGAAACTGTCTAAAGCATCCTGTTTTCCAGAAATATCTAACGGAAAATGCCATAAAAATCTTCCACTTTCTGAAGAACCAAGATATTCCCAAACAATCCCCATTGCCTCAGCCTGCTTTCTCAATGCGTTATAATCCAAATTTACTGGATATTTAGTAACCATCAACCCCGCTTTATTTTCTTTTAAACCAGACCAGAAATTATTCTTCATCTTATCCAAAAGCGTTCCATTCGTTGCAATAAATACTTCTGTATCCGGTATACACTGACGCGCAATCTTCACATAATCTAGTAACTTCTTATTCAGTAGCGGTTCACCACCAAGCAAAATAATTCGATTAATATACCCCGTCATTATTTCTGCTAATCTTTTCATATCTCTTTCAAAGACACTTAGTTCCAGGATATCTGCTTCTGCAATAGGGGCAAAATGGTCACATCCCTTACAATTTAAGTTGCAATTTTTATTTATATTTACCTCAATATGAATGGACGCCCTCGGTACCAGTCTCTGTTTCTGTTCGTTTGCAAGTTCTTCGCTCACAATATCAACAGGCAAATCTACAGAAATCTGCTCTATAGGAATTCCAGCCCCCAATAATTGCTGAAACATCTGCTTACTATGGCGCAGGGAAGCCACTACAAATGTTGATTCTCGATAATTGTTCACAGCATCCTGCAACGATAATACCTTCACGCCATTATGAATCCCCTGCTTGTCTTTTGAGTTATCGCAAAAAATAATAAGCTGATTCCTGTATTTCTCTTTCATTCGTTCATATATTTTTTTTCCCACGGATGCATATCCAAAAATTATTACTGCTTTGTCAGTTTTATTCACTAACAATTATGCCATCCCCTTTAATCGTAAGGCCTCATTAACCTTCCCCATTACCATTTCCGCTGTAATCTTCCACATACATTCTGGTTTCTCCTGCCCTCTAGCACACACATCAAAACCATCATATAGACAATAGCATCCGTGGCAATCACCAGCTAGAATGTTTATATTTTCATCATAACCAAAATATTCCACTTGGGTAGGTCCAAAGCACACCACACATTTAGTTCCCAGCTGTGTAGCTAAATGTACCAACCCACCCTCCTTGTCCACATGCAACAAACTGGCCTTTAAAATATATTTGACCAATTCCAAATTTTCTCCCAGAAAATATTCATCTACTCCGCCAATATGGAAAGTTTCCGCTGATCCAATTTGAACGACTTTAATATGGAAATATTTTTCTTTAAAAAGTTTCACAAACTTTTCCAGATGCATCAATGGCCAGTCTTTTGCAATATCATTATTCTTACTGGAGGCATCTACCCCACCTCCATAATTGACTGTAATATATTGGTCGGGTAATATAAGATCTTCAAACTTTTTTTCGAAGGATGTATCCAACAAAATCGGAACATCATGCCCTTGAATGTTGAACACACCTGTATAATTTAGATAATTATAATAGTTTAATCCCAAGAATTTCATACGCTGAAAATGTAAATATCCAGAAGTTACTGCAGAAACTGACAGATTATATGATTTTACAGCGTCTTGTAGTTTTTTCATCTGGCTTGCAAAAACAGAATTCTTACTTTCTAAATGTTCCTGATTAAACACATCCACACTCAATACGAATGCAACTGTAAGTGCCAGGTCATAATGCCCTCTCTTTTTAGCATAAAGTGCACCACCGTCATTGATTACAGCATTAAGGTTCGACTGGTCACGATAAACCACTTGTACTATGTCGCCTGCCCCAGGAGAGTATATGTCAATCCTGCATCCTGGTGCCATGGCTGCCAGCTCCATAAAGAATTTTTTCTTTACAATAGCATCTCCCAGCCCTGTCCCGTACCTCAATGCTATGGATATACCATCATGCAGATAAGCAAAATCATACAACATTCCTCCATATTCCTTATTACTTGCCGCCAACACTTCCACATCTCTGCGAGGTTCGATATAAATGATTTTTTCTGCAGATACCCCGAAAGAAATCAATCCTTTGATTACAGCACGAACGTGTGTCCCCATCTTAAAGGCCAGCACTATAAAGTCAAAATATAATGACGCAACTTTGTCCGCAGGATATACAGGTACAATCATTGGCGGATATTTATCATAAGCCCTATCAATAAAAGCTATCACATCACAATATTCAGTCATCATCAACTGCGCAAGATAATCTTGTCCTACATCTCCAGCACCATAGATAATGATACGACACCCTTTTGGTACTTTTTCAAAAGGAAATAGGTATATATATTTTTGAGACATAACATCATCTACCTTCTACAAAATAATGAATAATCATCTTTTTTAAATCACGTATCGTAAGCCAATCACCTTCATTAAATCCATTACTACGGAGATAATCTTTCATCTCTTTTTCGTATTTTCCACTAGCGATAACAAAATTCCCTTTATATATACATATATCAGTGCAAGAACGTAATGATTGTATCGAAACACCAGTATTAGCTTTTATATTTTCAACATTATTATCAAATATTTTTTCAATACTTATATTTAAATTCAACAAAAGGGATATTAACTTTTCACCATCCGATCCATATCCCCATATTACACATTTTTCTCCAATAATTTTACGCATTAATAAAGCAGATTTTTGATAGGAAGATTTTCGCAAAAAACGTTGACAAAGATAATTAAAAGCATTGTTAATCCTTGGTTGATAGGGATTAGCATACTCTTCCATTGAAGGAAGAGTATAGCCGTAATTCTCTACTATTGGTTTAACTATCGAATACTTACCTTTAAACCATCCATGGCATCCAAAAGGTAATATAGAATAAAATTTTTTATAGCAATGCATAATATCAGAATCAATTGAAAAACGTAAAGCTGTGCTTATATCTGGCACATTCAGTAGACCAATCTTCCCACAATATCCAAAAAATAAATCTTCATACTTTATAAAAGCATCCGACAACGGATGATTTAATATTTCATTTTTCTTCTTCAAAACCCTAAGCATAGCATCTATCTTACGCAGCGATAGTCCCCCATTACCAATTCGCGCTCCTATGTCATGCCAATTTATTGTCCACCTCGAAAGGGGAGCACCTATGTAATCATATCCCATAGAGGAAAAATATACTAATTTATCATAGAACACAAATGCATCAAGCTGATAAATTAGTATATATTCATATTTTTTAAATCTACTATAAAACATTGGTTCTAAAAGCAAGTTACTATATGAATCAACACTTTGAAAATATTCATCTGCAAAGCACTCTATTCTACAACAGTTCTGCTGCAAATAATAATCATATAATCTATATGGCATTATCATAAAAATAGGATAATTTACCAAAATCTTTTTCAATTGCTTTAATGATACTTTTTCTAATTCAGATAACTCTTTTTTATATATCGGTACAACTATAGCAACATTTCCTGTCTGCATCTTATATACTCCAATAAAAACATAATGTAAATTAGAAAACTCAAAGGCCATTCTTTACGCGCCTTGAGTCGTAGCACATTCTTCAATGTGCCCCCACTTTTTACCAAAATTTATTGCAAAAACTTGTTGCAAATGTGTATTACCCATCTCAGCTTCATGTTTCACATGTACAATAGTACTTGAAAGAAGGTGAACATCATGCTGAGATTGCCCGAAATCGGCTCCCACGCTGCCTACCAACAGCTCCTCTCCCAACACATTAGCAGCAAGCGTTTCAAACGCTTAAAGAAAAAGATGCGCAAGATCGCAGCCAAGATACAATCTCTTGACCTTTCACTGGTTGACGAAATCATGCGCCCCTTTCTACTCAGAGGAAGGCCGTCCGGCGTGGCTGCCCTCCTCGATGCTGCGATCCTACCTCCTTTCCATATGGATCAAGTCTAACTCTCTCGTTGACTGGTCCGAACGCCTGCACACAGATGAACGTGTAGCGGTACTGCCGGGTTTCACTCCCGGACATACACCGACTTACGCCGGTATTCCAGTCCTATATGAACACATTTCACATCACCGCCTTACTGACAACATGACATTGTCTTTCAGTCTGCTGGTTTTTCTAATTTACTTGATCTCGTACCTTCTATTACATCTTTAACCGCCTGCAAATATGCGTAACCATATTTCATATCAGGTTCTAAGTGTGCCCCCTCTGCCCACTCATTCCACGCATTTACAAAAACCATATCATACTCTCCTGCATGTTTCTTTTTACTCTCAACAACTATATCCCATAACCATTGTTTAAAAGTTTCAGGTGACAGTCCATGGTATATTTGCGCCCCACTTCTTGCTTTTCTTGCTGTATTATCCCAAGAAGTTAGCGCAGCACGATAATATTCCTGTTCTTTATGTTGAAACATATATTTTTTTTCATTTATAAATTTATTAGTATCATATATTCTCCCCACAAAATATGGATTAATATACCCAGGTGGACGAAAAGCTTCTATCGTATTCATACCATGTGGAGGAAATTCTACTAATGCATCAGCGCCTAAATTAGAAACTTCTTCATCAAAATTGCCTGCAGTGGTTATCATAACATATAAATCTTTAAAGCCGTAATATTGTGCTCGTTTCCTCAGACTATAAATAAAACTATACATTGTTTCTTTATCAAAAAGATTCCCCCTATATATTATAATCAAAGGCTTATCATCAACCGTTATATACCGCGAATCACTAATAGCAGGCAATAAATCATCTACAAATTTTTCTGCATCTCCCACCTTTAACGTCTGACGATATATAATTTCATTTTGTCCGCCATCCCATAAAGTTGTCCAATTTTCATTTGCCCATGTTATACAAAAAGCAATATCAAGCTCACGATTTTTTAAAAATATATCCAATGGTTTTTCCATAAATTTTATACCAGAAAACCAATAATAGTAAAAAGAAAACCCATAGACAGCAAAATTCTTAGCTAAATATATTTGTCGTTTGAATGTTTCTATATTGTTCAAATTATAAAAGCCAACATCATATGGTATGTGTGGTTGATAATGACCTGTATACATTGGAATTACTCTAGTCGTATTAGTCCATTCAGTAAACCCTTTTCCCCAATATTTATTATTAATTTCTAATTCATGATATTGTGGTAAATACCAAGCAATAACCTTTGTATCGCCATCATTTCGATTATAGTTCTTTTTAGTAAGTTTAATAAAACTAGAATTATTTTTCAAAACATTTCGCTCAATATAACTTAAATATTCCAATTTATCCACTTGCGTATTATAAGAAAATAGATCAATTATCCTAAATACACATTTGGGATTCTGACGGCAAAAAATCTCCAATCGATCTCGTATTGTAACATGAAACTTAAAAGCTCCGATAATGATAATATCTATATCGCGGTAGCAATCTCCTATTCGACATACTTTTTTCCCAAACACAATACGACCAATCATATCTGAATCATCACGTTCAATAATTCTTGTGACTTGTTTAAACCTTTTTATTTTCTTTAATACATCAAGCATTAGTTTAGCACCGTCGCCTGTACCATATATGGCAATTTTATCCTGCATGTTTATATGAAAACATTTTAGTCTATCTATCCAAGATTTTAACTGAGGCTCATTATTCATAAGTAAATTTACTCCTTCTCCAAGTAACAATTCGTCCACATTCTTTTCGCTGTAAAAACCTTTGTCCATGACCAGACTCATTGATTTCATGTCTAGAAGGTACATTTTCTGCAGGTTCATGCGCAGGGTGCTCACATCATGGATACTGCCAGGGAGCATCTGATAGTAGACAGGCAGGTGCGTTTTCTCACCTGTGATCATGAGCAGATTAATCTGGGGCAGAGCCTCCTTGTCGCGGTTATATCCGTTGCGGACAAAGTTATTTTGCTCGCTATATGATGAGACGCTGGTTATATCCAAGGCAAAAGAAATCTTCCTGGGCATAGTTGGTACCAGCCCATTTGGCAAAGAATGTCTGTTGCATCTCTGCAGTGATACGTGTCAATAACTCACTGATACGCTGGTCACCAAGACGCCCCCCCAAAGGTGTCCTGGCAGCTGAAGACCATTGTTCGGCATGACATAGAGGACGCCTTTCACTGACAAGATAGTATGCGCACGTCAACATAGCTTTCCAGTCATCAGGAAAAGTCTCCCTTAGGATGCGCTCCAGCCCGGATTGCTTGGCGGCATTCTCTGCCAGCATAGATACGCCTAGAGAGAATTATTTTCATTCCTTAATACTGCTTCTATGGCATAACTGCCTGAGACAGTGTGCTAATGCTGACATTTTAACAGCCATAGCCTCATGCTATGTGTATCTTTGGGCATGTTTCAGCTATGCGAAGTTTGAGTATATAACATATTATTTGAATTTATCCAAAAACACATCTGACTGATAAAAAAATTCTATATTTTTTTCTATTTCCTCTTCAGACCAATTCCACCATTTTATTTTCATTAATATATTTCTATCTTCTTCATTAAATCTGTAACGAATTACCGTCGCTGGCACTCCATCAACTATAGCGTACGGTTCCACATTTTTAGTAACTACAGCACCTGCTGCCAATACAGCACCATCACCAATTGTCACGCCAGGCAAAATTACTACATTAGCTCCTATCCATACATCATTGCCGATATTAATCATTTTATTATCTCTGATTTCACTATTATCAAACGATGCATTATCATGATGTTTACCATACATTCTTACCATTCTTTGAATTTCGCTATATTCAGTGTTTAGAAACACTCCATAAACATCTAAAATAGGATGTGTAGAAATGCAATCTAACGAATGGTTATTACAAACACGTTCAGTGTTATTAATCGAACAATATCTCCCTATATTGGCCATTGGAAAATATTCTAACAAATATTCATATCCGTATGTAAATCGCCCCACCTTACACCCATGATAAACAATATCTACCCTGTTAAAATTTTCATATACATAGCAAAAATTACAATCTTTATATCCATATGTGTATAATGTTTTTACCAGTTCTATATCTGTATCTAAAATATCAATAATGATGTAGCTATTAGACACATCAATTTCATCCAATAAAAATACTGGCAACCCCAAATACTCTTCAACACCATCATTTTTTCTTGCATCTATAAATCCAGATATTTTTATATTTTTTTCAAAAAAATCATACGCTTTTTTACCATAAACACCAGCACCATAAAGATATATATCACGTGATTGACTATTATCAATTATCTCATTCAATTTCCTTTCACAACAATTCAAATATCTATTTTCTATAAGTTTATTATACATAACACACTTCCGTTTCTTAGTATAATGACTATTTTTAATCACTTTATTATTACATACAATTTATATAATAATACAAATCCAAAACATGTAAAAATTCTCCTGACATCCTATTATAAACCTCTCTTTTATTTTTCATACCTAATCCTAGTAAAATATAGCAATCTTTTTGCATTTCATCCAATGAATAAACTGGGTGATCCAAACAACAATCTTGTGTTTTAATTGTCTCAATAAATCCATTAAATTTTATAGACATTTTCAACAGATATTTCGCAGCACAATGTCCCATTTCACCAATACCATATATATATATATTCCCCTTCCCCTTTTCACAAAAATCATGCAACTTATATAGCATTTCCTTTTTCCAATGATGATATACTATTGGTGGTTTCATTAAAATATTTAATTTATTTCTTCTAATAGCATCAATGTCCAATTTCTCATTCCAGCGATTTATAATGCTTTGACAATCAATTAACTCAGTATTATAGTGAGGATAACGTTGATGCATCAATAAGAAATAATCCATAGACAAGTTAATCAAAATTCTACTGAGATATACTACTATATTTCCTCTATTTTTATATCTATTCATCACTTTATCTATTAAATGAATAGTGTCTAATTTCCCCGAGTTAAAATCAGCATGCATCATACTATCATAATTCATGCAATAGTTATATCCATATAATGGCAAAAAAGATATTTTTCGTGCTTTAGGAAACAACAGCGAATTCACATACAAATCTTCGCCATATCCACTAGGCCAATTTTGAAGAATCTCTCTCGTGAATAGTTGCCTCGAATATATCTTATCACATAGGCTCCAATTGAATCCTTTATATAAAAACTCCAGTGCAAGATAATAGTCCGACCAGCTCATAGGCGAACTATCTAATGCGTATTTTATTTTTCGTCCATCAGTTTCTACTCTAACCACCCCTCCTATCGCTATATCTATACTATTATCACTATCAATTAATGAAATTAATCTTTCATAAAATTGACTGTTGATATAATCGTCACTATCAATAAATCCTATAAAATCCCCTTTGCTTGCTAAAATCCCTGCAATTCTAGCTGCTCCCAACCCTGAATGTTTTTGATGTATAACAGATATGTTTTCATTTTTTTTTGCCAATTCATCACATAGCTCGCTTGCTCCGTCTATTGAACCATCATCAACCAAAACAATCTCATATTTTATTTCTTTGATTAATAATATCGAATTTATACATCTCAATAAATACTTTCTCGTATTATATACAGGAATTAAAACGCTTAATTTATAATTCATATCTATTTTCCTCACGCATGACGTTTTTCAGGAATTATGTTTTTCGCACGCCTAGAAACGGCACACTAAAAAATCCAAAAAGAGCAATATCTTTATACTAGGTTCGAAGTTTCCGACCACAGTAATATTCACATGGTATATGAAAACAAGAACATACATGAACACATTAAATTTCTTGAAGCCGATATGGCATATCTAAACAAGTTCAATGCCAAAATTGTTTATAAATTTGACAATATCCCTCCAACTTCTTTTAATGTTTTCTGTGTTTTCTATTGAATTGTACAATCTCTTAATATTATAATATCATATTTATTCTTCTTTGCAATTATCAAAACTCACTCTATTCTTATAAAACATATTATCTTTATATTGATCCATCTCATAAAATAAATCTCGCGTCTTCTCCATCACATCTTCATGATCTTTTTCCTTCCACGAATCCAAATACTTTTTAAATCTCTCACTCTTATAATCCTCCGAAGTTATGGGGGTATAAAAGTCTTCTGGTTTTGAAAAAAACACACTTTTACGATCCCTGATAGAACTTTTATAATATAAATAGTGTACACAGTAGAATTTATAAATTTCTATTATATCAACATCCTTTTTTAATTTCGACAAGTTAAAAATCAAATCATCAAATTCTTTTTTATTTCTTGGATTCCAATCAAAATCAAAAGCTATATGTGGATTATTCCCTGCATTGATAACTTGTATACCTAAAGCGGGATATTCATGTCCTATTGTTCCCCAAACAGTCAGTGCGAATTGCATTCCCTCCTTCTTTAGCTGCTGCGGTGATATAAGCTTAGGTAATATCTTAATATTTCTATACCGTTCTAATAACATAGCAATTATTTCATCATCTCTCTTATCTGATGATGGATGTGGTTTTAAGTACCAATCATAATTTGTTTTATTTGAAACTTCTCCTAGATAACATAGCCACTCAAACACGCTACTAAAAATCTGCCAACCATACCCGTATATATCATCTTGAAACGTATGAGGGCAAATCATGACCTTTATCTTATCATTTTTTTCCAAAACAGGCCTTCTCTCTTTGATTTCATATACCGAAGTCTGCATATATGATATTTCACTCTTATCTCCGTGTAATCTCGCTTCCAGTTTTCTTTTAGCCCATTTAATACCGTATTGTTGTTCTCTCTCGGATAGTTCATTATAAAAATTTTTATAATACTTAAACTCATTTCCAAAATGATGGTTTAATTTACATTTAAATGCAGCCGAATAATGTACTGCATATACAGGTAATCCAAAAGATATCGCAATATCTCTCAAAAAACTTTCTCTACATACACCATCCCACAATATTACACATTTTACATCATTATTTTTTTTTAAATAATCATACCAAAATACAATTATTTCTATTGTATTTCTTAAATATTTTTTTAAATAATCCGACCTTGGATTAAAACTAGGCATATTAAATCTATAAAAATCACGTATTATCGATGTACCAAAATCAATATCATATATCTTTATTCTTTTCCAATCTCTTTGAGTTTGAATAGTAGGCCAAACAGCATCTAATATTTTATCCACTCTCGTCTTTTGCTTTTCATTCAATTCAACATCTATAATTCTTTTTAGATTTATAGAACGATAGATTCTCGCAATTGGTCCAAAATATATTTTTCCATTATAATCATATCTTGCATATCCTAAAATTTCAGCATTATACTTTCTCGACAAATAATTAGATACATATGCTAAATTAACAAAACTTACATCAATAACTCGTTCATACGGAATTAAAATTTTATTCTTTACCTTTCCGCAATTATAGTTAAACCATATCTTTTCGTTATGCTTTATGAAATTTTCTATATTTTCATCACTAAAATCTAATGGGTCCCATACACATAAATCTTCCTTATTAAAATTCATCTTATATAAAATTTTAATAATTTCACAAGCAAATTTCGATGATGTTATTATTATCTTTCTTTTACCTTTCAATTTTTTCAATTTGTCAATTGTCTCAATACGTATATCATTAATTTGGCTTCCAAATTTTTTAGAATCCACAATGATTACAACATTTATATTAGGAAATTTTCTTAAAAAAAGCTCACCGCATTTCCCTGCCCCAAATAATATTACTTCCTCACCACTAAATTTTTCTCTTATTTCATCATCATTATACAAGACATCGACACTATACATAATAACCCCCTATTATTACGTCTAATACATTATTCACACAAGCTTCGCATCATAAAAAAACTAATATTTCTCCCCTACAACATAAACACTATAATACAAGCTGACATCACTACGAATGCTAGTCAACTCTTTAAATAAGTCTTCTCCATAACTGTTAAATGTTCTAGATCCCTCGTTGGGATAATCAACACCAAACCTCCCTGTTTTACTTATAAAAAAACCGGCAGACTTAACTAAATTACCTAATACTCTTTCATTCCAAATAAAAAGATGTTGTGATACATCACTTCTAGAGTATTCTTCTGTTATAGGCTCATACGGAACTACAAAAACAATCCTCCCTTTATCCTTTAATTTTTTTCGTAGTGCACAAAGTATTTCATATGGATTTGTAACATGTTCTAGTGCATGAGATGATATTATAACATCCAATACTCCGTCTTCTAATTGATTAGCTGCTTCCACGCTCTCTATATTAAAAGCATCTTTCGCAAACGAACGTGCCTTTGGATTAATTTCAATCCCAATCTTAGATTTACAATTTAATTTATCTAACAAAAATCCACCACCAGAACCAAATTCAGCGACAAAGTCCTCTTTATCTATGTAGTTTTGGAAGAATTTTGCATCAATAATAGAATCAATCTCCGCATAAGTCTTTTGCCAACCAAAATATTCTTCGTCATAGTAAGAATTTCCACCAACAATTATGTCCAACTGTCTATAATCAACAAAATTATATATTTCATTAAATATCAACTGCTCTAATATACCACGTGCATTATAAACAGATACTATGATAAAATCATTTTTCTCTTTTATTTTATTATATTCTCGCAACGAATACACAAGTATTCCTTCCAACTTTTTCCCTTGCTTTTCCAAATCATTATCTAAAAAACATTTAACATTTATCCCCAATAATAATAAACGTTTTAATATTTGTATGCCTATTTTTCCTGCACCAAACATAACTATTTGTCTCTTTTTTAGAAAGTCAATATAATTCAAGCCGTCATTGATATACATAGTCATTTCACTCCCTTAAAAACGCATCTTAGAATCAACCATTGCTTTTATTTCGATAACATATCGCAACAATACGTCAAAAACTAAATCATCACATTAACACGTCCCACGTCACAGCTGTGCCACGTTTTATATCTTTTATCACCTTTTTATTTATCAATACATCAAAAAATTTAGGTTCTAAACCGTACCCTGGACGAATACTACGAATACTTTTTTCAGTAATAAAATCTCCCTTTTTCAAATCTTCCACAAAATATAAACTGCGACGAAACTGCAATGATTTTTTTTCTTGCTCAGTCGGATTATAACATATATCCCCCATAGCTTTAAAAGCTCTATTACATTCTATTACTAATGACTTCATCTCCTTGGGTTCCAATGAGAATGCACTATCTACACCACCATCAGTTCTTGACAAAGTTAAATGCTTTTCAATAACCTTGGCCCCTAATGCAATACTTGCTACAGCAACCCCAATCCCCCTCGTATGATCAGATAAACCAACCCTACACTTAAACATTTCCTTCATATGTGGTATTGTCCTTAAATTTGCTCCCTCCTCTGTTGCAGGATAGCTACTAGTACATTTCAGCAACGTCAAATCTTTGCAACCATTTTCCTTTGCTGTACGTACCACTTCATCCAATTCTCCCACACTTGCCATACCTGTTGAAACAATTATGGGCTTACCAGTTTTTGCTACTTTACGAATAAGAGGAAGGTCAACGTTTTCAAAAGAAGCAATTTTATAAATTGGACAACCTATATTTTCAAGAAAATCCACTGATGTACTGTCAAAAGGTGTACTGAAACAAATCAGTCCCAATTTCTCTGCATAACGAAAAATCTTTTCCTGCCATTCCCACGGAGTATAAGCTTTTTTATAAAGGTTATACAAAGAATCTCCATGCCATAAACTATTCTTATCAGCGATGAAAAATTCATCTGTATCCTTATCAATCGTCATTGTATCAGCCGTGTAAGTCTGCAATTTTATCGCATCCACACCAGTTTCCGCTGCCGCTTCGACAATTTTCATAGCCCGTTCCAACGACTGATTATGATTACCACTCATCTCTGCTATTATAAAAGGCTTATCATCACATACTTGCAGCATTTGTCTGCTCCTTTGTTATATAATTTTTCTTAAATTCAGCAATAGTCATATCGTAGAAAAGTACTTTGCCTTGCAGGAAATCGCGTAAGTCCTTCATTGTGTGCCTGCTGCCACCATTAATTTGTTTCTGTGGATGCCATTCACCATGATAAATATATTCCCAATTGTCTTGTAAAAGCTTAACAATTTCTTGATTCAATAGTTCATAAGAAGAACGTAACGTTTCTTTTTCATCATCAAAAATCAATTCCTTTTGCAACAAGATATCCCCTGTATCTAAACCTTTATCCAATACATGGATAGTCACGCCTTTTGGCGTATTATCAATAATGCTCCACAAATTAGGTGAAGATCCACGATTCCACGGCAACATTGATGTATGCAAGTTAATCATTCGCCCATGTACAACATCGATCATATTTTTCTTTACGATATGACGATAGTTATAACTAATTACTAAGTTTGGCTGAATACGTTGCAACATTTCCACATTTAACCTGCCACTGTAAAAAGCTACCTTCTCTCGTTTTTCCAACCAATCCAACAACGGCAAACAATTCGCATTGTTACTTAACAGGACTACTGTCCCCCCCGTAGTGGGCACAAATTCTTCTATATTGTATAAGTCTGATTTCACTACTTTATCAAATGCATGAGCGTTACTACGTTTGCACTCAACTTCCCTATAGCCCAGTCTTGTAAAGATACATTGTGAAGCAATATTATCCGTCTTGACTTCTGCAAAAAGAATATCCCCATCATGACCATCCTTTATAAGTTCATTTTCTGCCAGTTGCAAAATAATTTTGCCATAACCTTGCCCGCGATAACCTAACGCAACGCTATAACTTATCTGCCATTTACTATCCTCAAATGCCAAACGAACCTGTCCCACCGGAATATTCTCCTGCATCAAAACATAAATACGAACGCCATCATCTGCCAATACCTTCTCAAACCACTTCTGATGGCTTTTCCACGGGATAAGTTCTGTATTAAATGAATTTGCCCGGACATCTGGTTCATTTATCCACTTGAAAAACAGTTCTACATCGCCTCTATCTGCCCGCCTCAGATAAATATTACCTTTCACTAACTAGTCCCCCATCAGCTGACTCATTTTTCTTTGCATAACCAATAACTGCGAAGATAGCATCAACTTGTTTATCGCCTTGCAAATATCCTCTTGATTCACCTTGTCCCAATATCCGAGGTAGAAAATCCCCCCTTCCTTAGCACAAGCTTCGCAAATCTGGACCTGGTTCTCCGCGATAGCAGTCACAATTGCCGGAAGACCTAAGAAACAACGCTCCCAAGTGGTACTTCCTCCAGCCCCTAACATCAAATCAGCCTCCGCCATCAGTTCTGCCATGTTGCTAACCTGACAAAGATATCTGAAACCTAATTTCTTGCAAAGCCACAAAATATCCTCTTTTCGTTCGTTACTTGCGCCTACCACTACAGTAACCTGCATATCATACAATATACCTGTATCCCGTAATGTTTGCAAGGCCTTTATCGCTTTACTCGTTTCATCCGTGGCATCAACGCCGCCATAAAACACCAAGATATTTCGCAGTTGACCGTCACGAATTCTCATGGATTTCCTGACCTGGTAAAATTCTTCCCGCAGTAGTGCATACTTCGGTCCTAAAAGCAGTTGACAATGTTTTGGCACCAATTCCTGATATCTTAATTTCATATTCTGATAAAAATTCTGATCTAACAGAATATCACAATCATGATGGCGATTAGCCAAATCATCAATGACCATAACCTCCCCCACATATGGGCGAAGTATCTTTTCCCAAGTCACATCAATGGCATAACTGTCCACGACCAAGAGGTCAACTTTTCCTAGTGTCTTCACTATTTCAATCGTTTCTGACGCATCCTGCTCCTGTGTAACCGTAAGCCACTTGGCATAACCAGTTAAATCATCATTATCTTCTGTCACTGGTAGCATTTTCAATACAAAACCATTCTTCTGAACCAGTTTATATATATTTCCTGCCAAATTCCGACAGACAAAGATGACATTATTATCATTCTTACGAAAACGAACTGCTAAGGTTAAGCAACGCATAAGATGACCACTGCTTATTAATTGTGAGGAATCTGCCCTTATTACTATATTCATTATAGTCCGTCCCTCATCTTATGATATCAATAACACACGACACTTCGAAATTAATATTTTTGCGCTATCATATGATACTCTATATCTCGTTGTCCCGAATATAACGGCATATCTGTTGTAACTACATCAAGAATTTTAAACTCACTAAACATTTCTTTTAAGTCTTCTATACTATTCGGTATATTTACATATAAAGTATTATCAATCCTACCTGATTGGGAAACCCTAACCATTCCATCATCATTCTTCGGTATATCCTTATACGTAAAATATACAGGAGAATCATATGTTGGCATATTAATATATATAAGTCCGTTTTCATTCATGGCAGCCCGAAATTTTCCATTTAATATTATACGTTCTTTATCTGTAAAATAGTACATGCATTCAGATGCAACTATTAAATCAAATTTCACCCCCTCGAAGACATTTGCAATATCTATCCCATCTTGAAGTATATTCACTGCTTCAAATCGCCCCAACACACTTTTTCTCGCTTCTTCTATTGCTTGCTCCGAAACATCTATACCATAAACGTTCATCCTACATTTATTAAAAATTACTGAGTTTGCCCCCAAACTACAACCAAAATCTAATACATTGATATCTTCTGCCTTTTTCGTCTCCAACAACATGGGTTTTATTCTGTTATGAAAAAGGCTCACCAAATATGAAGATGCAAAATCATTTCCAAAAGAAGTTTCTTTATAGATTTTCTGCCATGCTTTTGAATTATTCATGATTAAACTCCATTTCCTCCACTAACTTCGTCATTTGCTTAACATTCTCAAAATTTTCAGGTACTATCTTTTCTGGAATTATTTCTATATTAAAAGTTTCCTCTATATCTGCTACGATATTAACAATATCAAAAGAATCAATATAACCACCTGCTAACAAATTCGTCCCTATATCAGTAGGAATCTCATCATTAAACGACTGTAAAATCTCTACTATTTTCTTCTCTTTATCATTCATTTTTAGCCCTCCATTACCTCAAACTCGATTTCAATGCCACGCGGTCAATCTTGCCATTAAGGTTAATGGGCATAACATCCAGTTTTTTCTTGCGATTGGGCATCATATATTCAGGTACCATGGTTTTCAATTGTTCGCTAATAGCGTGTCCTTCTGCAGAACCTGTGTAAAACAACACAATCTTGCTCCGCTTGTCATCATATACGCAAGCACAACGCTCAACACCATCAATAGAAGACACCGCTGTTTCAATCTCACCTAGTTCAATCCTGTGCCCCATATGCTTAATCTGAAAATCCTTGCGACTGACATACATGAGTTCGCCAGACTCGTTATAACGAACCAAGTCACCTGTACGATAAATCGTCTCGGGATAACAATTCTGCAAGGGATTCTGCACAAAAGCTGCCGCTGTTTTTTCTCTGTTATTATAATAGCCATATGCTAAAGTTGATCCATAGACACATAATTCGCCCACCTGACCATCTTCAACTAATTTGCCTTTTTCATCCAAAACCAGTAATCCTGTATTAAAACAGGCTTTTCCAATAGGGACTGGCTCGTCATCAGATAATTCACGACTCACTCTATAAAATGCGCATATATCCGTGGTTTCTGTCGGCCCATACAAATCTGCATATAAGCAATTTGGAAAGGCTTTACGCCACATATTCAACTGCTTTGTCGGCATTACTTCTCCAGCAAAAAGTATTTTTTTTAGTGAAGGAACCTCTACTCTCCCTAATGCTCTAAGATTTGCAACGATACATAATGCTGAAGGCACCCAATATATCATATTTATATTTTTTTCAGATATAAACTGTAATAATTTTATAGGGAAAGAAAATAATACTCGCGGGATAATATAAGTTGTACAACCATTCCGTAAGGTTTGAAATATATCCAATACCGACATACTAAAATAGAATGGCGTCTGATTGCCAAGCACAATATTTTCATCCAATGAAAATTCTTCCGCACACCATTCCGTATATGCAATTACTCCCCTATGCGGAATTATTACACCTTTAGGAACACCTGTAGATCCTGATGTAAAAAGAACGTATAATACATCTGTATCCGTCACTTTTTTTGTTACAATATCAACAACTTCTTCATTAATAGTTTGTCTTTGAAAATCTTCATAACAAGCCACAGAAATATCGCCAGCAAATTCCCTTGCCGTCGCATAATGTTCCTCATCCGTAATGATAATCTCCGGCTGCAAAGTATCCAATATCTTTTGTATACGCACCTTGGGCATATCCGTATCCAGTGGTGTATAAAAATTCCCGCTATATGCGGCGCCCATAAAAGCAGCAACACATTCCGGACTTTTCTCCAGATAAATCACCACAGGGCGGCGAAAGATATTTTTTTCTATAAGTCCACCAGCAATCTGTCGAGCTTCTTTCCGTAAAGTGGCAAAAGTCATGGAACTTTTTTCATTGGCAAAAGCCACCTTTTTAGGAAATTTTGCTGCTGTTTTATCCAAGTAATCAGTTACACATACAGTCAATTATACCACCTCATATTTCATTTATAGGGCAAAAAACCGTATTGCTGAAATCAAATATTCCCACAGCACACGAAAGCCCAGTTCCATATCCAGCAGCTAGAACATTTTCAAAAGATTTATTAACGCCTGAGTATAAATTGCACAACATTACAGGTATTGAAGCAGAACTAGAGTTTCCAAAATTTTGAATGCCAAAGGGAGCAATATCTTTACTAACTTTTAACTGTTTTCTTATATACTTTACAATCAAATCATTTGCCTGATGAAGCGCAAACAGATTTACATCACTAGCCTTTAATCCTGATTTTCCTAGCACTTCATGAATAACATTTTTTACATCATGCAATGTAAATTCCATCACCTCCATCCCATTCATATAAAAATCTTCATCCGTACGTGCATTTCCATCAACATCTTCTTTTAAAATATCTGTAACTCCAGATTTATGAGGCTGTCTTGCTGCACCCGCAGGAATAATTAAAAAATCTGCACCGCTACCATCTGTCAAGAACGAAAACATCGTTCTTGACCCACTTGCATCATTAGATATTATCGTAGCTGTCCCAGCATCTCCCAAAACCATTTGTGATGCTTTATCTCTAGAATTGACTTTTCTACTCAGGGTGTCACCAGCACATAGCAAAACATTATTACAATAACCGGATTCGACAAGTAAAAAAGCTTGAAAAAGTCCATAGACATACCCTGCACAACCATAATTAATATCAAAAGCTATTACAGATTTAGGCAAATGTAATCGTTCTTGTATGATAGCTGATGTATGCGGTACTATATAATCAGGAGATTCTGTTATATATACAATTCCGTCAATTTCATTAGGCGAAACATTCAATTCCGACATCAATCTTTTTGCAGAATCCACACTATAATCCGAGGCAGTCATCCCCTCTGGGGCTCTTCTAACAGCCTCGATACCAGTGACCTTCATTATTTTATTTATATTCTTTTCGCCGAATGTATCCGATAAACATTTTAAATCTAATATCTCTTTAGGAACAGTTGCTGCTATTCCTTTTACTTTCGCCTTTCTAAATATCCCTTTCTCCATTTATATTCCCCCAAGTAAATAACCACCATCTATAACATAATCCTGACCAGTAATCCACCTAGCACAATCGCTCAACAAATAAAGTGCTAAACTACTCACGTCATCAGGATTTCCCAATCCTAAAAGATGACGCGAAAAAATCTCTCTTGAAACATCGTCATACAAATCCTCCGTCATATCTGTCCGGACCCACCCTGGACTTAATGTGTTAATCCGATTTCCTCTTTTTGCAATTTCTTTTGCTATTGTTCTAACAGCCACCTGCATTGCAGACTTTGACGCAGAATATGCAAACAGACCTTTCTCTCCAATATATGCAGATGTCGATGATATTAGAATTGTTGATGCTCCTTCATTTGAATATACCCGCTTATTAAACAATCCCACTAAATTCATCGCCGCCCAAAAATTTACATCCATCATTTTTTTTGCTAAATTTTCGTTATATTTCCTAATGGGTGAATCTACTGAAACGCCTGCTGTATAAACCATACCATTAAATTTTTGTTTTTTATTATCTACAAAACTTTTTAATTCATTTAAAACTTGGGTATAGTTACAAACATCTGCAACCGCTATATAAATGTTGTTAGGATATTGATTATGTAAATCTATTAATCTTTTTTCACTTCGTGCCATTGCTAAAACAAAAGCACCAGATTTAGCAAGATCAATCGCTACCTGTCGACCTATCCCCGAAGATGCCCCTGCCACTAAAAATGTATTTCTAGAAAAATCATATTTTACGTTCTCATACTTCATTTTATACTCCAAGCAAATCATATAAATCCGCTATTATCTCAGCATCGCGCACTTGTTTAGTTTGTATTTTTTTAGATGTATATTCACTCATAGTTGCTAAAAAACTCACAAAGCATAAAGAATCCCAATCTTCAAACTCTGATAATTTAGAGTCCATTTCTACCGTTTCTTCCGTATCCAATAAATCCTTCATCTCTGCCAAAAAATCTTCTTTTGTTATCATTTTGTATCTCCTATCATTTATCAAACTGAGCAAAGCCTTCATATTCTTTATTTAAAAGATGCTCTATTAGCAAATCATATGTTGGTTTTATTTGCACAATTCTCATCAATATTCCATCTTTATCTATTTGCTGCATATATCCATTTAACAACAATTCTTTCTCTAGCAAAGCGCAATCTGCAGCGACATTTTTATCCAAACATCTAACATACATTGAGTAAGTTTTTTCCATTTCAATTCCATCACTACCTATATAGTTTCCAATAAAATTCTTTTTATAGCGAAAAGGAACTCCTATTTTTTCTTCTGCATAATGCACAAAAGTAAACGAATCTGTAAGATTAACATCTATAGCAATAAATTTTGCTTTTTTACAAGAGGCTAAATATGCAAATGGCGTATCTCCTAAAAAAGAATTACAATCATCCATTTGACACAATATATCTTGATCTTTACCCCAAACAGCAAACGAATAAATCGGATGTTTTGTTCGTCTAAAATCTTTTCTTTTAAGTGCAATATTACTTAGTACCCCAGTTTTAGATTTTGTTTTATAATAATCCCATGCTTTACCATGACAAAACCCCCAATTATATGTAGGAAATAATAATGTGCCATTTCTACCAATTTTATATTGCAATATATCTATCCATTTATTTAATAATTCTTGTATGTTTTGATCAGAAAATCTATCTATAAATGATGATATATCTGAAGCAAATAAGACAACATCACCACTATCTATAGGTATATCTTGTAGAAAAGATAATTCTTTATGATATTCTTTTATCATAATACGCCTCATAATAATGCACCATTATGGTAATTCACTTAACAAATTTAATTTAATCAATTTCGATAAAATTGGTATTAGTTTATCTGTTGGAACGCCAATTATATCGCTTATAGCAATTAAATCATTTGTCCCATCAGCATATGCAATAAAATCTGTCATTGCTTTTACAGCATCATAGCTATCCTTTTGCGATATTGTAGGATACAACCCTCTCTTGCCTAATTGCGGCTCACAAAGACATTGTATCTTGTATTTACGATTATATTCCAAAGCCATAATACACTGCTGATACACAGAAAAAGCGCCAGCCAATCCTGCAGGAGAAATCAAATCTAAATTATCCTTAGATGTATGATATTCTGGATACTCTCCATACTTCGAACGACAAATTGCACAAACGGGCAAATCCACCCCCGGAGCATTATATTGACGTTCATCAGAGCCACGTTGTAAAAAAGAATACATTTTATACTCAGGGTAATGAAAATGTAATACATTTTTAGCCACTCTATCTGCTAATGTATTGCCATATCTTGAGGCAATATAGGAATATGTACGGTCATCACCAACACAAGAAATATTAAATCCAGCCACCGTATTTTTTTTCATCTGTTCTAAATTCTTGCTTAAATAAGTAATAGATCCAATCGTTTCTGGAATAAAGACAATACGATATGTATAATGTCGATGTGACAATGATTTCAACCATTTTGCCAAGTAAATTGCTACACTTGGTCCAGATAATTCATTATTAGCCATCGAAGGATGACATACATAGGTAGAAAGTAGTATTTCTTCCTTGCAATCTCCCGGGATAATAATTTCTCCATAAGTTAAATAGCCATCCTTCAATTCACTATCAATGAAAATATGATATGTATCTTCCCTAAGTGACTTTTTTTGCTTTTCTGTCATACAAAAACCGTAACGCTCATTATAATAGGATGTAACGTAAGGTATTACGTCTAGCTGATCGGGCTGTGTATAAACCACTTTCTTTAATTCACTCAAAGACACATACTTATCCACAGGAATAGAATAACCTAATATATGCAAATTATTGTCTTTAAAATCAATTATTATATTTCCAGAAGAATCTTTCACCCAACCTGAACGGATATTCCATTCCTTCGGCACAGTCCAGTCAAATACCTTTGTCCCAGAAGGCACTTCTTTTATTGTCAACTCTGAACAAATTTCCTGCAAATCGTGCAAAGTCTTCCGTACACCATCCCCTGTGATACTACGTGGATAAGGAAACATTTTTTCACAAAGACGATACATCTTTTGACCAACATTCATATTATTCATATTATTCTTATACATTTCTATTATACCTTATCAATGATTAATCATCTATGACTATTACTTTACATTACGTTTAAATACAGGATCGACCTTACCACCTTTAAGAACATGGTCAACACTATCTTTTTCTACTACCTCCTTAATCAATGCAAATGCCCTATCCGTTGCTTTTAAATATGCATCAGCTTCTTTTTCCGTATGAGACTTATTCAAGTTGTAAATTGCAAACACCAATATGCCATTTTCAATCATGGTCTGTGAATATACAGATTGAACATCCAAATAAGATAACGAACCATGACCTTCAAAAGATACTCCTGCATGAGCTGGCAAGCCACTTACAGAAATTATTTCCTCCAATCCATAGTTATGGATAAGTGCTTCGATACCATCACGCTGCATAGTACCAATATTATTGATATGCTCATAGAACCCCGGCTGTTCTAAAATCTTAATGGTAGCAAGAGCTGCTGCCATAGCGATGCTATCACCACCAAAGGTCGTAGATACAAACACACCTTGCTCAATCTGCTGCAAGATATCCTTCCGTCCTGCTACTACAGAAATAGGATAACCATTTGCCATACCTTTACCCAAAGCGGCTAAATCCGGCACTACGTCGAACATCTCCGAAGCACCACCTAAAGCATAGCGAAAACCAGAAACCACTTCATCAAAAATCAGCAATGCACCATATTTATGTGCCAATTCTTTTACGCCCTGCAAATACCCTTCATGTGGACCATTGCCCTGCACTGGTTCCAATATTACTGCAGCTACTTTATGCTGCTTCAATTTGCTTTCCAAATCATCCAAATCATTATATGTAAAATTAATTGTCAAATTACATACAACGTCAGGAACACCTTTATGATTTTCCGAAGCGCCAATAGACCAGTCATGCATGCCATGATAACCACTCATCAGTACCATTTCCCGACCAGTAAAAGCACGAGCCAAACGAATTGCTGCTGTTGTCGCATCACTACCATTTTTTACAAAACGTACCATTTCAGCGCAAGGTATGATTTCACAGAGCTTTTCTGCCAATTCCACTTCCAACTCAGACTGCAACGAACCACTAGCAAATTTGTTTACCTGATTAATAACAGCTTCATTAACGCTAGGCTCATTATAGCCAACAGTAATAGGCCCTAATGCACACATATAATCAATAAACGTATTACCATCTACATCATAAATATAGCAACCTTCGCCATGATCCATATAACTTGGTGCTCCTCCATTGCTAAAGTAGCGATATGACTTACTATAAGTCTGTGCTGCTAAAGGAGAAACTTTAATTTCTCGATTTAACAGTTCTTGAGATTTTGCAAATTTCTGCATAAATATACATCTCCTAAAAATCAAACCAGTTTATCTTTTGCCAGGGATTTAGCCAGCCCTTCATTACGCTGAATCCCTTGGTTTATTCTTATAAGTTCAGGTTTGTTTTTTAACAACAATAAAATATCCTCCATACAAAAATCACTATGAGAAGCATATAATTCATCAAAAACTTTTGTAATAAATGTAAAATCTTGTGGTTCATCCACAGTCCAACGCATCGATTTAAGTTTCTTCTTACTTGAAATAGTCTCCACCTTGAAATCATTCTTATGATTGCGTATATACAATGTCACATGTTCACGTTCCGACAACAATTTTGCCTTTTCCCAAATTTCCTCCAAAACCGAGAATTTCATCACTTCAGTATCCAGACCATCAGGGTAGTCTTCACTAAGGTTTGTGTAATCATTAACATGTTCAACATGTGTATTAATCACCCTATCAACAAGACGCCAATCTATTACTGGACAATCTCCTGTAATTCTCACTACATGCATTGGCTGATATTCCTTGGCACACTGATAATATCTATCCAAAACATCATGAAGATTACCACGATAAACTGTAAATCCCTCCGCAGCCACCACTTTGACCAAAAGTTCATCGCTAGTTTCCATACTAGTAGCTAGTACAATGTTATCTATCATCTTGCTTCGACGTAATCGCTCCAACTCATGAATAATCATAGGTTTTCCCGCCAATTCTTTAATTACTTTACCAGGAAAACGACTAGACGAATAACGTGCCTGTACTATTGCTAATACTTTCATTGAATTCATCCCCATAAACTTGGTACAATAATCTCTCTAGGAACATCGACAAACATCTTTTTTAACTCTCCATAGCAGCTATCAAAACCAACCATCTTATTCTGAATAGCAATATTCATCATTAACTGCCCAACCGTTTCCACACCAAAAACCACATAATCTATACCATCGTGGCACAAACTATAAAGCAATGCCGCTTCAGCAGGGGTATATCCCTGTTCCCTAGCAATATCCTGAAATTTCACAATCAACTCACCTGATTGCGGTACACATTTTTCAGCCTCATCTGACTTCATTAGTAGCAAACCTTGCAAAAAAGCACTACGAGCATATATTTCCTTATTATGTTTCTTAGCTTTAGTAAAGAACCCTACCCTGTCCAACCTTTTATCTAAAACATTATAGGGGATCTGAATAATATCTATTCTGACATCATCTACAGCCTTCAAGGCTTCTTCTGGTTCATAAACAGATACACCTATTTTCTTTACCTGCCCTCGCTCTTTTGCTGTCACCATACCTGCCATTACAGCCTTCTTTTGCATATCGGAACCACGATGGAGCATATAGCCATATAACCTCGTCTGTCCTAGACACCGCAAGGATTCGCTTATTTTTGTTGCTACAACCTTATCATCATCAGGACAATCTGGCGATAATTTAGAAATTATCTGCGGCGCAACACTCCCCCAGGAATATCCCCCCAACAAAGATTCCGCTGTGCCATAGACACTAGCAGTATCAAAGCATGTTATTCCTGACTGTATAGCGCTATCGATAATTTCATAACACTCCCGCCTATCCGGTTGTCGACCTAAAACATTCTTAACACCATATTTCAAACCAAACTGTACTGTGCCTAAGCAAAGCTTACTCATGCCAGCACTTCCTTCAATGCCTTAACGACTTCATCTTGTTGTTCGTCGGTAAGACTATAATATAATGGCAACGTCAACGCCTCACGATAATAAGCCAAAGATACCGGACATTCTTCCGTATTATCTCCTAACTTATCATAATACGGCTGCGTATGTACCGGAATATAATGCAAATTCAATATAATGCCCTTCTCTTTCATTTCCGCAAAAATCTGTTTCTTCGTTTTTTTAACTTTACTGAAATCAAGGCGAATCACATATATATGCCAAGACGGATTTGCTTCCGAAATAACTTTCGGAAGTTTCACTGGCAATCCTTTGAGTAAATCATTATATCTATTCGTCAAATAGCGGCGGCGTTGTACAAATTGATCCACCCGCTTCATTTGACTATAGCCCAATGCTGCCTGTATATCCGTCATGCGATAGTTAAATCCCAGCTCCAGCTGTTGATAATACCAAGGTCCATCAGCTTCCCGAGTCATCATTTCGGGTTCTCTGGTAATGCCGTGATTTCTATACAGACATAGTTTCCTATAAAGTTCATCATTATTCGTCAAAACCATACCACCTTCACCAGTGGTGATGATTTTGACCGGATGAAAGCTGAACACTGTCATATCTGAAAACTTGCCAGAGCCCACCTTCATATTCATATAGTCAGCCCCAACACCATGCGAGGCATCTTCAATTACCGTGAAACCGTATTCCTGTGCCAGTTCCCAAATCCGAGCCATATCACAGGACTGACCTGCCATATGAACCGGAACTACAACTTTTGGCAACTTCCCAGTTACCTTAGCCTGTCGAAGTTTTTTCTCTAACGACTCAACACTCATATTATAGGTGTCAATATCTATATCTACAAAATCAACATCAGCACCACAATATCGACCACAATTTGCCGAAGCCACAAAAGTAATCGGACTCGTCCAAAGAATATCCCCTGCCCCTAATCCTGCAGCCAGGCAAGCAATATGTAATGCTGACGTAGCATTTGTAACCGCCACAGCATATTTTGCCCCACAATAATCAGCCACACACTGTTCAAAGCGCCCGACAGCCGGTCCCTGCGTAAGGAAATCGGAACGAAGGACTTCGATAACCGTGCGTATATCATCGTCATTAATATTTTGTTTTCCATAGTAAATCATCAAGGATTCATCTCCCGTAACTCCTCAATAGTAAGGAAGTGAAAATTATTTCCAGAGTTGTAATCAAAACCGTCTGGAACTGGATGTCCTTTCTCGCCCAAGGCATCTATTTCATAATTCACATCTAAGAATTTAATAGCCGGTTTAATAACAAAGTGATCCCCAAATTCCAACGTATCATAGTAAGTATCTGCCGGGCACATAACTTCATGCAGTTTCTCGCCAGGTCTGATACCAATCATTTTCACAGGCAATTCTGGAGCAATTGCTTTAGCTAAATCCATAATACGCATAGATGGCAACTTAGGAATAAAAATCTCTCCACCATACATACGCTGAAAACTCTTAAACACGAATTCAACAGCATCATCAAGAGTTAACCAGAAACGGGTCATCCGTTCATCTGTAATCGGTAAATATGCAGCACCTTCATCTCGCAATTTTTTAAAAAAAGGAACCACCGACCCTCTTGAACCGACTACATTACCATAGCGTACAACAGAAAACCTCGTATCTCGATCCCCTACTAAATTATTAGCGGATGTAAATAACTTATCCGAACAAAGTTTCGTAGCTCCATAAAGATTCACAGGGTTAGCCGCTTTATCGGTGGACAAGGCTATTACCCGTTTGACACCACATTCAATCGCTGCATCTATTACATTCTGAGCACCATGCACATTTGTCTTAATACATTCCATAGGATTATACTCAGCTGCCGGAACCTGCTTTAAAGCCGCCGCATGAACCACATAATCAACTTTATACATTGCCATCATTAAGCGATTTTTATCCCGCACATCACCGATAAAATAACGCATACATGACGCATCAAACTGCTGTTGTAATTCAAATTGCTTAAGTTCATCTCTCGAATATACCACCAGTTTTCTTGGCTGGTATCTTTTCAAAACCATCTCGATAAATTTCTTGCCAAACGATCCAGTGCCACCTGTGACTAAAATAGATCTATCATCAAACATATTCAATATCCTCACATATCATCAATTTACAAATCATAAATCATATCGCATCAATCACTAATTTCTGTTAAAAATTCAGTAATCGCTTTTCCGCATTCAATTTTCTTACCAGTTTGATTTTTCTTGTTAGAACAATTTAAATAATTTAGCAAGCAACCAGGATCATCTTCGTTGACATTACAGTTATTTAACAATTTATATCCTACATGCATATGCATGTAAAACCAATCATCATAGACAAACTTTATCATTTTTCTATATAGACCATCTTTTCTTCCTACTAAAAAACTTTCCCCATCAGCCAGCGTTGCTATCCATTCACTTTGTTTCTCTACTACAGCTGTTATGTATTCACTAGTAAAATCTTTTTGATTATTATCGATGCTTATCTCTTTAGATTCGATAACCACATCCTCTCCCATTTTTATGCATGTTCCCAATGTACTCATTCCCCCCGGTAATAATAGCGCCGCCCCGCCATTATTTACCACTCCCCAAAAAGGTCTCTCTATTTTATTTGGCTTTTGGAACCTGCTAAAATGATATTTTCTTTCAACCATATCATAAATAACCACCTCATTGCCACCATAACAAACAATCCAAACGATATCGTCAATCCAATTCATACGCCATATCTCTTTACCATACGGCAATTTTTCCCATCGAATAGACCAATCAATGGTATTGAGTATCCCCAATTCATTTTTACTTGCCAATAATATCACTTTATCTTTTATACAACACCACTCTGCTATATGATTCTCAATATGTAATGGAACAGCCTTAAATTGTTCTTTATCTTTAGAAAACTCTAGTATAATTTCCAAACTTGCAGAAACAAAATATATTGCCGACTCATTCTCTATCCCTATTTCCAAAAAATAGCGCCCAATCTCTTTTCTTATATTCAATGACAAGCAATCTACAACAGAAAATTCTTTTCGTTTCAAATCGTATACTAACACGGGAACTTTTTCATACCATGGCACAATAATAATTTTATTTTTATAATATGCCAATGTCCCATAAGCCCATTTCTTCGAAAAGCTATTAGGCAATTCCTCAAGAATTGTAACCATACCTGTTTCGCTATCAAGATAAAATAATATTTGATAGCCATTTATACATTGCGTCCCCCAATAATTTCCCTTACCATCACTTGCTAAAAAATTCGTTTCCAACTGTGGCTTAAATGTGTAATATATTTTCTTATAATCTTGTAGCATAACATGCTTACCGGTCAATTTATATAACCATACCAAGCTACTATGATCTCCATAGTAAGCATCTGTACATGCAATGGCTCTATGCACATCAAAGGAATCATCATATATTCCCCATTTATTATTTTTAAATTCCTGTTCTAATTTACAATAATCTACGTAAAATTCCGGACGCACTACTGACATCGACGTTTTTAATAACGGATGTGGCCTCCACCACAGCGTCGCATCGTCTCTGTCCTTAAAATAGGCAAAAACAGATTTCAACTTAGCGATATAATATTCATCATAGCGCATCATATCATTTATGGATGTATTATAGAGAATGACTTTTTTGCCTTTTATTTTTTGTTCCCATTCTGCAGGGAGCGTATAATCCTGACGGCTGGTGCTTAATACTTTATCAAATTTCGGGGAACCAAAAGGCAAAAACTTCCCATTAGGATCTCCCCAAAGATAATTCTCTTCATATTGTTTTTTAATATTTTCATCTTGAACGATTACATAATCTGCATAATGAATTGCTGGAGCCTGACATTTATCCGGATTTATTTTATCTCCTACAACAAAATAAGGTACATAAATCAATGTATCCGTACATTTTTTTAACTTATCGGAATAAAAGTGCATATCCACAGACGTCGCTATATTCTCGCCATCATAGGGGTTGTGTATAAAGATAACATCCGGTCTGACTGCAGCTAAATCGACGTTTCGATAATCCACTACAGGAACATATTTCGAAAATTCCTGCAACTCAAAGTGCCATTCCTTAGCACTAGTATCTACGTTTCTCTCTGCCCATGGAATTGGCATGACATACGCATTAAAATGTTCATCTTCATTTAATACCTGCCAAATGCTTTCCAGACTGTCCCACATATCCAACTTGTATGGTAAGAAATATACCTCCTTCTTTACCTCTTTTTCCGCTTGCAGTTTTTTTATTAAATAATCCGTCAGTTCAATACATAACGTAACCATCTCATCGATTTCCGCATGATTGACGTTATGTTGATTATTGATTTGAAGCAAAGCCAGCTGTATTCCTTGAAGGACTTCCGTATATTCCCCAGCCTTCTCTGGCGAGAATTGTTCTTGAAAATTCTTTATTAATTCTTCCATTTTCATTTGACAAACAGAAAAATCAAACATATATTGCGGCTTATTAAGCTGCACAAATACATTTTTTATATCGTTAATTTTCAGAATCAATGCATCTCGTTGGTTACGGTCAATCATATTTGCTTCCTCACAATAACATTAACTATGAATATCTATTTTATATATATTTCGACAATTTTTTCCTTTTTCCTGCATATTTTATTATTTTTCCTAAAAATTAGAGGATAATCGCTATATTCTGACGAACTCTCTAAATAGATGTCCTATTAGAGAGGAGCGTTCACCATGCACAAACATTACTTCCGTTGTTCCCGCACGCAATCCTGGGAGACCACCGAAATCGAGGCTGTTCAAAAAGAATTGTTTATGAAAATGGAAAATTTCGTAGGTGACATACGCGGTGAAACCGATATCCCCGGGCTAAGGATTGACTTCAACGTGGGCTTACGCATGGATATTCCCGCTGGAGAGTTCCATGTACGCATCGGCAATGCAGATAGTCAGGAAGTATATTTCGAGGACGATTTATCCGCAGTCCGTCTTGTATCGTTGGAAAAATATGCCATTCCCTGGCAGATTGATGTATGGGAAAGAGATGACCATATTTTTGCCCATACCTTCAATCCGGCAGGGCAAAATGTGATTTTTCACTGTAGCAGCCAGGCAATTGGCGATACATTAGCCTTTTTGCCCTACGCACGGCTGTATCAGGAAACGCATCATTGCCAGGTCTTCTGCTGGGTAGACAACAGTCTAAAGGAGCTCGTCAAATTTCTCTATCCAGATATTCCGCAAGTAGATTCCATTGCAGATAATGTCTATGCCACCTATTATCTCGGTACATGGACAGGCGGCCCCTACGGTGCACCTTTTGACGGACGATACTATCCGCTTTGGATGGCAGCTGGCCCTTTGGTAGGTCTAAGTGGTCTTGCCCCCACTGTTGTTAAACCTTTTAATACGCCCCCTTCCATAACAGAACCCTATATCTGTATTGGCGTACAGGCCTCCACCCCTCGCAAGGGCTGGTTATATCCCAATGGTTGGAGTCTGCTAGTACGTGAGCTGAAACAAATGGGCTATCGCGTATTGTGCATAGACCGTCATACCCTGATGCGTGCAGATAACTATGAAACCGTTTGCCCACAGGAGGCAGAAGATTTCACAGGAGATGTACCTTTAATCGAGCGCGCAAAATTACTCAGCCATGCAAAATGCTTCATTGGCCTTGCCAGCGGTCTTGCCTGGGTTGCTAATGCAGTGGGCTGTCCAGTTGTAATGATTAGTGGAATATCGGAAGCTTATACTGAATTTCCTACGCCCTATCGAGTAATAAATCGTTTGGTCTGTCATGGATGTTTCAATGACAGTAGAGTAAATTTCATGCAGGATACGGTTTGTCCCTATCATCACGGAACCGAACGCGAAATGGAATGTTCAAAAAAAATAACTCCGGCCGCAGTTCTGCATGCTGCTACCGAAGCTTTGCATCAATAATCAATCAAATCGGTATTTCTACCATTTCGATATCTTTCTGACCTTTAATTCCAAATTGAGGAACAAATAATTCTTTATCTACATTCTTTCCTAAAAGCCAATCCACTATTGCCTTTGGCAAATTTACCCCAGCTAAATGACTAAACGGGTAACCACCTCCAAATCTTGCATTCATTTCAAGTATGTAATATTGATTATCTTTTACAAAAAAATCTACATCTAGATTAGCTGGATGTTTAGATATGGAACTTATTCGTTTACCTATATCCACAGCTTTTTCATCCTCTATGGTAATAGCACTATCCGTTTCTCCAGCTCTCATAGAATATTTTTTCTTTACAATACAATTTTGATAATTACCATTCAAATCATTGATAATATCCATGCCAAATTCTTGACCCATCAACCTTTCTTGAAAAATCACACATTCATTTGAATAATCTCTTGATTCATATTTTAAATACGATTTCATTATTTCTTTTTTTGTCTTATTAAATAAAATCGTTAATTCATCCATATTGTCAGCTTCATAAATAGCAATGGACCCCATTCCCCAACGTGGTTTTATGATAATAGGAAAACAAATTTCCCCCATATATATGGCTTTTTTTACCGACTCTTCTCCCAGATATGTTTTAGGCACACCAAATCCATTATTTTTCAAAAATTCATATGTCTTCCATTTATCATTGCAAATATCAATAAACCATTCATCTGCTACAATAACTTTTACTCCATTATCCAAAAATGTTTTTTTATTTCTTGCTAAAATCGGTAAATCTACATCAAAACAAGATATGATCGATTTTATTTCATTTTCTCTACAATAATCAAGCAAAAACGGAATGTAATTTTCACTATATATTAACGGGGAAACAGTAGATTTATCTGCCTTTAAAAAAGCAGGCGAACCCGGATCACTGTTCATAACATGAATGGTTCCATTCGGACCTAACGCCTCTTTAAAATACTTTACTAAATAACTTCTTCTACCTACCGAAGTTAATAAAATATTCATAAAATCCCCTCACTATTAAACAAGAAAATACGAAATAAAATTCTCTATCTACAATACCATATTCATGCTTATGGATTAATCGTTTTAAGTCTTTCCCACACATATCTATACAGTTCATCATAAACAACATTAATTCATTTTACTATACATCCACTTCTATACTCAAATGTTTTCCATTTTTTTCGAACTATATATATTTGTTCTCCGTCTTGCACATACACATCAGGAAGCCATTTTATAAATAGTGGCGTTAGACACATGGTATAAGCCCCCATTTTATGATATACAATAATATCTCCAGAAATCAATTCTAACTCATCTTTTATATCTAACAGACGATCATTCTCCATACATGTAAAACCTGTAATAATCTGACGCTTAATTTTTTTTCTTACTAATCTGCCTTGCCTAATAACCTCATGAAAGTATGAAAACTTCGTCATCAATGGATCAATCTGTATTCTGCTTCCATCAGTAATTACAAATTGATTTCGAGTAGTCTTTTTTACATCTACTACAGAAGTCACATAATCAACATAAGCTCCTATTAAAGACACACCAGGTTCAACAATCAAAGCCACTTTTTCCGGATCAAACTTCTCACTCATTACGGAAGCCACTATATCAAAGTACTCTGAAAACTTTGGCTTATTCTCAAGACCTCCAAAAAATCCCCCACCTATATCCACATAATCGAGATTAAGATTATATTTTGTCGCAATTTCAACTGCAACTTTTGCAATAGATTTATACACAGCTGGTATACGCGTTTTAGAACTTTTATGCAAATGTAACCCTGATAGTCTAACCCCTTTACTTTCGATTCTTTCTATCGCTTTTTTAAGTTCACCATTTTCATAGCAAAATCCAAAACGCCCTCCTTCCGCACCATACTGCGTTTGCCCTGGGCACATCAATTCTAAATCGAAATTAACACGAATCCCTACTGAATATTTATTTTTTTCTACTTCATCAAGCCAATCAATTTCTTTCTCAGAATCAATATTTACGATAGCATGATTCCTGATTGCCTCAAGAAACGATTCTTTTGATTTTGCAAGTCCGTTATATATCAAATGCGCCTTATCAATTCCAATAGATTCAGCAAGCTCATATTCATCATCAGAAACCACTTCTGCATAGCAACCTTTTTCTTTAAAATAATTGATAATCCACGGTAGTGCATTTGTTTTGTAAGAATAACCTATAATAAAATTAGGCCATGCAGCTGTTAGTGCATTCATTAATTTGCTAAATCCAATGTCAAGTGCCTGTTTATCTATCATAAAATATGGGGTTTTTAACACTTTATTCACCCTCTCCACACGTTCTTTCTTAATGGGTGCCATTTCTGCAATGACACCCACAGAATTGATATTACTAAAATGGCAGATTACTGTATATTACACACCAACATCGCCACCCCAATAGACACGAAAAGTATTTTCAGATTCGATACACTTCGTGCAAAGTAAAGCCAACTATTCAAAAGAGACAATATCAGCACCAAGTAAACCGGCATCCAACCCAAGCCTTCATGCACTCCCATCTTCCGTGCCTGATAGACCAAAGCCAAAGCAACGGTAATGAGCAGTCCCGATACAATAGGCCGGATTACCTGTCGAACGACATGAAAAATTTCCAGCCTTTGAAAATGACGATACAAGCACCTAACGAGAGCAAATACACCACAGGAGGCAGCAATGGAAGCCATAAAACCTGCCCAAGCGATGCAAACAGCACACGGCAGAGAGCGAGTCGCGTCATAACCAATATAATATCCAATCCCCGTTAAAGTCTTGCACAAAATGGAGCCGGGCAAGAGATTCACCAGCGGAACAATTGTACCATAGAATTCATCCTCCGTAACAAGCATCGTCTCCACAAAAAGTCCATCCGCCACCGTAAGATATGCATCCCCTCCGCCAAAAGACATCAAGGAGGATAAAATCCCACTACCAATATAAGGCAGCGCCTGTCCAGAAATAATGACTGCTGGAATGGTGAAAAGGATAACACTCCCTATCAATGCTGTTAATTCCCTTCGAGTACCTGTCAAAGACATGGCTCGAAGGGAATTTCCTCGGAAAATACTCTTAGTGAGTGAGCGTAGAGATAATAAAAGCATGCACCCACCCACTGCCTGAAATACAAAAAGCGGTAAAACAGAACCCTTCCCTACACAAAGAACATATAAAATAGAAAGTATCGCCGCAACAGCTAACCGACATGCGGTTCGCGTTCCATGCAAGAAAAAAATCAAAAAAAACGCCACGGCAAATACGTGTACTGTTGCGATGGCAAACATGGGTACGCCTTCTACTTCAAACAGACGATAAAGTGTCTTTCCACAAGTCAGAAGGAAAACCACGCCTAGGACCAACCACACTTGTGCCATTCCTGATATACCGGATGCGCGGCGCAAGGTTGTTATCACATAATCCATCAACAAACAAATGATATAAGCTGAAATTCCCACCGTGAGAAAACCAATCTGTCGGGCAACAGGTTCCGACATACCTGACATACCTGCTAGAAACAAGACCGTCAGCAGAACCCCCGGAAATGCCATACCAATTGACCCCAAAAGCATCCCCTGCCATCCATGCAGGCGGCTGCCTACACCTCCGGCGATTTCTACCGGCAACGCCCCTGGTGTGATACTGGCCACCACAACATCCTCATCAAAATTCTCTGCGGAAACAATTTTTTCCTGCTCAACAAGTTCTTTCTGCATCACAGGAATCAACGCATTTCCTCCACCAAAGCCGATGCAGCCAATTTTTCCCATCGTAAAAAAAAGTTTCCATTTTCCCATTGGCTTTTCTGTTTTTAATTTCATCCTTATTCCCCTTTTAGATATTCATCCAATTCCTCCATGAGCCAATCCACAGATTCTTCCAATGAAGCCTTGTCCGTATCAATAACCAATTCTGGCGCGACAGGAGGCTCATACGGACTAGAAATACCAGTAAAATTAGGTATCTCCCCCTCACGCGCTTTTCGATAAAGCCCCTTGACATCTCGCTCCTCACAGACAGTCAATGGCGTGCTCACATAAACCTCAACAAAGTTTTCCTTCCCGATAATTTCCCGTGCTTGCTCTCGATCTGCACGATAGGGCGAGATGAAGGCAGTCAATACAATCAGCCCTGCATCGTTCATGAGTTTTGACACCTCGGCGATTCGTCGGATATTCTCTATACGATCCTGCTCCGTAAATCCCAGATTTTTATTCAGTCCCATGCGGATATTATCCCCATCCAAAAGCATCGTATGCTTGCCTCGCATATGAAGCACCTTCTCCACTGCATTGGCTAAGGTGGATTTTCCAGCACCGGACAACCCTGTAAACCAAATAGTCTTTGGTTTCTGCCCCAAACTCTTGGCACGAATTTCTCTTGTAATATCCAAGTGCTGCCACGACAAATTATCCGCTCTACGCAAAGAATGGCGAATCATGCCGCAGGCAGAAGTTGCGTGCGTGACTCGATCAATCAGGATAAAAGCCCCCATGGTTTTGTTTTGCTCAAAGGCTTGAAAGACGGTCTTTTCCGCCAATGCAATCTCACAAGAGGCAATACCATTCTTTTCCAAAAAAGATGCTGCCAGTTTCTCACCGGTCTGGATATCCATCTTATACTTGATGCGAAGTATTGTAGCCGGAACCAGTTTCGTTCCGATTTTACACCAGAAATTTTTCCCAGCTGTCAATCTGTTATCATCCATCCACAGGACATCTGCAACACACATCGTGCCAATATGGATGCTGTTCTCGTCCGAAACAAAGACCGAGCCTCTCGACACATCCACCTCCCGATCCAAACAGATGGTGACTGGCTGTCCTCTTTCCGCAGAGGAACAGCGCGCATCCGCTGCGTAAATCTCTTGGACATGTGCACGCTCCCTGCTGGGCAGAACAAGAATCTCTTCTCCTGTAGAAATCGTTCCTGCTGCAATTTCTCCCTGAAACCCCCGGAATGAGGCATCTGGCCGACAAACTCTTTGAATGGGAAGCAGGAACGTATCTGCATCTTGCTCTTGATCGATCTCGACCGTTTCCAAATAGGTCAACAAGGGCATGCCGCCTTCAGCAATGTACCACGGCATAGTTTCACTCAGTTGGACAATATTGTCTCCCTCCGTTGCCGAAATTGGAATTGTTTTGATATTCGCCAAATCCATGTCAATAGCCAGTTTTCGTATTTCTTTTACTAATTTACGATAGCGATCCTCCGCATAGTACACTAAATCCATCTTATTAATAGCAAACACAAAGTAACGTATTCCCATCAGAGAACAAATCTTCGCATGACGGCGCGTTTGCGGCAACACCCCCTGTGTTGCATCCACCAGGATCACGGCCAAATCTGCAAAAGAAGCGCCCACTGCCATATTACGTGTATATTCCTCATGCCCCGGCGCATCCGCCACGATAAAGCTGCGCTTTTCCGTTGAAAAATAACGGTATGCTACATCAATCGTGATGCCTTGTTCCCTTTCTGCCATCAAGCCATCCAAGAGCAAAGAGTAATCCAGCTTACCCTCCCGGCTTCCTAAGCGGCTGTCCAACTCCAAGGAACGCTTCTGATCAGCATAGATTAGTTTTGCATCGTAGAGCATATGTCCAATTAATGTAGATTTGCCATCATCCACACTGCCGCAAGCTACAAATTTCAAAAGACCTTTCATCAGAAATATCCCTCCCTCTTCCTGCGTTCCATACTTCCAACCGCCTCATGATCGATAACCCTGCTCGTGCGTTCCGACTCCACTGCTCCCAAGGTTTCCTGCACAATAGCCTCCAATGTATCTGCTGTCGATTCGATGCCTCCCGTCAACGGATAACACCCCAGCGTACGAAAACGCACGGATTTTTGCTCGATTATTTCTCCCGGACGCAAACGCATGCGCTCATCATCCACCATGATGATATTGCCATCACGATAAACCACCGGACGCACCTTGGCAAAATACAACGGAACAATCTCGATCTGTTCCCGAGCTATATATTGCCAAATATCTTTCTCCGTCCAATTGGAAAGTGGAAAGACACGCATACTCTCTCCAGTATGTATCTTTGTATTGTAAAGTTTCCACATCTCCGGCCGCTGGTTCTTGGGATCCCACGCCTGATTGGCATCACGAAAAGAAAAAACCCTTTCCTTGGCTCGGGATTTCTCCTCATCTCTACGCGCCCCGCCAAAGGCTGCCGTGAAGCCATACTTCGCTAGTGCCTGACGCAGAGCCTGCGTTTTCATAATATCCGTATAAGCAGCTCCATGGTCAAAAGGATTGATGCCCTGCCTTACCCCTTCTTCATTTGTGTAGACCAAAAGCTCAATACCTTTCTCTTTTGCTATACGATCACGAAACTCTATCATCTCATGAAATTTCCACGTCGTATCGATATGGAGAAAAGGAAAAGGCGGTTTCTCCGGATAGAATGCCTTGAATGCCAAATGCATCATCACAGAACTGTCCTTGCCAATGGAGTAAAGCATAACCGGCTTTTCGCACTCGGCAGCAACTTCGCGCATGATGTAGATGGATTCGGCTTCTAATGCATCAAGATGGGAATGTATTTTACGCTGCATAATGACACCTGCCTTTCAATTAGCGTGCTTGAAACAAGCGTTCTCCCTTGTAGTTTACATCGATATCATAACCTAATTGGTGCAATTTAGAACAAATCATTTGATAATAAGATGGCGGATTTTCACAAAATTCTTCATAAGAAATATACAATTTCCGCTCTGATGGTATCTGCTTCAAGCCAGCATCAATAGCAGCATTTATATGATTTATCTGTTGATACACCTGCTCTTTCGGGTCAGATATTTGACATAATTCTTCATATTCCGGAATATAGAATGAATACCAGTGATCACGCGTCCCATACTGTCTTTCTCGTGCTCGCAATAGTGACTGAACATTTTTTTCTATATTACGTCTTGTAAAAATAAATATAGAATTTGGAAATACTTTATTTAAAAATTCAATGTGATAATTGCAAATCAGCCCCTTCATAGCCAATGGTTTTTTTAACACATTTGCAATTCCAATAAATTCTTTTCGCATCATTTCAATATCAACACTATTTATCAACTGATCATTTGTACATTTCCACGAATCTTCTGGAAGGAATCGTCTCCATAAATACCAAAATTCATTTGGCTGCATTATTCCTGAAGTTTTTCCATTATTCGATGTAAAATTTGAAGTATCTACATGATTCAATTCGCAAAACTCATCGCGAAATCTATACTCTTTACTAATAATTAAATTTTGAATCATCGCCCCCACCATTGGAGCTCCATAAAATCTAGACAAAAAATTAGTCGGATATGAAAATTCTTTTGTCTGCGCTAACCACTGCAATAATAATGTAGTACCAGATCTTGCAGCACCCAAGATAAAGACGATAGGATAATCTCTCTGTGGTTTCGTTAAAAGATCTTGTTCGCTTTTCCAAAGAGTACGCTGCAAATCTTTGAGATAATTTTCCAATGTTTCATTACGTTGGAACTCAACTGTTCGCCCATCTATTTGTGATAACTTATTCATTACATAACCTCCAATAAATCTAATTATGGCATATTTACCAGCTTATTTCAGAGCTCATTCTGCTTTGAAAATATTCCTGACAATAAGTAAGGAACTTTTGAACATTCTCTTTATTTTGCACATCAAACCCCTTCATCCATGCTTCCATCTTTTTATGAGTACTACGAGCAAATTCCAATTCCTCTGGGGAAATACCATAAGCTCTCCCCCAGCCAGGATCTCCTTCGCGCAGATAATCTTCTCTCGTTTTTCCAGGTTCAGGAACAACGATTGAAACACAGCCACATACAGCAGCAATCACTGAATAAAATGTCTGCGTATCAAAAGAATAACAATATCTGCACTGATTCATGACTTTGACTTTTTCTTCCTCCGATAGGGTATCCAAAATTTTACCTGGTACTGTTGACGGTAAATCTGCACGATTACTGCCCTTGCGAATAATAAAGCAGCTTCCTTCTCGATATCCATAGTTCCATCTCTTATATAGATCAGAATTAAAATGACGAAACTGTACTTCTCGTCCTGTTGGATTCAGCTGATAATCATTAAATATTTTCCGATAGCAGATAAACATATCATCCTTATCATAAGGCTGTACACCCACAAAATTTCCCTTAAATTGATAAAAACCAAGGAGCCATCTGACAACATTTTTAGCTCCTAATGGATTACCAAAAATAATTTCAGGATAAACTACTATGGTATCATCATCAACATAAGGCCATGTGGTAAGAACACACCCTTTAACCGCTCCACCCTGACTATCTAATTTTTCTAGTTTTTGTTTGGAGGTTTTATTAAAAAAAGGTAAATATTGTTGCAACATGCCTTGTCTTGTATTTGGATGTCCGACATCTGTACGTGTTAAAAACACCTTAGCATCATAGCCTAAATCAGCCAACATGCGGCACAATAGATGCAAAACAATAGGACCGCCCCAATTTTGAGGAGGCGAAACGATTAAAAAACGCGGCCGGCGAGTCTTTTTTTTCATTTTCATACCTCTTTATTAACGAACTATAATGCGCTTTTAATAATATCACAAATGCGATCTACATCAGTCAAAGCTAAATCTGCATAGAGTGGCAGCGTCAATACTCGTTTTGAAAAATACAATGCCACTGGAGTATCTCCTTCTGTGAAACGTTGACGATAACATTCAAATTGATTGGTCAGTGGGTAGAAATATTTCCTGGCATATATATCATGAGCAGCCAGTGTCATATAAATTTCATTTCTCGTCACACCTAAGACCTGCTCATCGAAAATTACTGGAAAATAGGCATAATTATATTCTACCTCAGGCTGTACCACGGGAAGTTTTAAGCCTGGAATATCCTGCAGGAGTTCACGGTATCGCTCTACTACGCGCTTGCGTTTGGCAATTTCTTCATCAACATGCCGCAAATTGCATATGCCCATAGCGGCACAAAACTCATTCATCTTGGCATTAGCCCCTACACCATCTACTTCAGTTTCGCTGCGAATACCAAAATTTTTTAACCGAAACAAGGACAATCCAAACTCATTTAAACGGTCAGAATAACAAACTGCCCCGCCTTCAATAGAGTTAAAAACTTTTGTCGCATGAAAGCTATAACAGCTGACATCACCAAAGGCAGCTACGCTCTTTCCACGATAAGTTTCACCAAAAGTATGCGCTGCATCGTACAAAACCACAAGACCGTATTTATCTGCAATACGTTGAATTTCTTCTACCTGGCAAATATTACCATATACATGTACAGGTACAATTGCTGATGTGCGATCTGTAATTAACCTCTCCAATTTTTCTGTGTCTATAGTATAATCCTCCGGTCGAACATCACAAAATACAGGTTTCAAGCCATTGCGAACAATTGCATGTGTTGTTGAGGCAAAGGTAAACGGGGTTGTAATAACCTCACCCGTTAATTTCAAAGCTTGCAAAGCTAATTCCAATGCCATATGTCCATTCACCATCAAATGCATATGCTCTACACCCAGGTATTCCTGAAGCTGATGACGAAACGTTTCATGCTTCACCCCCACATTTGTCATCCAGTGCGTTTCCCAAATATCTTTTATCTCTTCGACGTATTCTGATAATTCTGGCATTGACGAACGTGTCACAAAAATCTTCTGCTTAGACAATTTTCCAACCTTCTTTCTCGATTGAGCATTAATGATGTTGTAAGCCAGCTTTACCTATTACATGTTTCCCCATTTGGTGGTCAGCATGATTGAATCATTTTAAGTAATACGAAATCAGGCGCACTCATTTCTGCTGCTATTCTTTCTGCTTTCTCTTTACAACCTAAACCAATTTGTACCATAAATAGATTACGAAGAGTCATTTCGCTGGTATTATCGATTTTCAATGCAGCTAATAGTAAATTCTCAGCCTCATGCAACTGGCCGTTTAAATAAAAACCGCCAGCAAATTTATTTAGCATTTCCAATTTATATTCTAAGGATTGGTCCTCCATCATTATTTTGTGACAAATATTTATCACATCGTTGTTCATTTCTTTCTGCATATCATCAATTTGATGTTCACAAATCATTTCTTCATCTGAACAATCAATATTGCCTATAAGTTTAGCTATCTCAGGATAATCCTCCTCTATCCCCTGAGCCTTCTGACCAGCATATCCCTCACCTACACGGATTATCTCTTCAAGAATATCCTCATCTAAAGTATCCCCCCCATGTTTCAATACATATTCGTATAATGCCATAGCATCATCTACACGATCATTCAATAAGCATAAACGCCCTAATAGTACTCGTACCTGTAAATGCTTTGGATTATAAGACAATGTGTTATCAATCCAATCCGCTGCCCTTTTATAATCCCCCAACATGAAGTAGCTATACGCACCGGCATACATGGCTTCAGCATCATACACTTTATTGTTTATCAGTTCAGCCAATTTCTCAAGTACGAGATTATACTCTTCATCCTGCAAATGTTGGGCAATTTCTGTTAACAATTGACTCGCCCCTTTAAGCGTTGCTTCTTGCTGTACTTTTTTTTTGTAATTTTTGATGTTTTTGCTCCTTCTTCCCATTTTTAGTCTCCTTAATTCGAATTAATCTGAACATGTACTATCATTCTCTTAATAATTTAATGCCTTTTCAACCCCAGCCGCTATACCCACTATTTTTTATTATTTTATGCTATTATTCGACATTTTTTCCTATTTTCCTTCTTGTTAATATGGATTTAGTTCAATATACCAAAATTTTAGAATCATAGCAAAAATCACAATTCTCTATACATATGTGTATTTTAAGGGTAGATTTACTATAACATTACTTATATCTACTAACACATTATCTGACGGAATTAGACCGTAAGTAAGTTCCTTTGTATCAAAATCTCCAAATCTTGCAACACGAAGACGTGTTGCGATTTTAACTGAGTGCCTGTCCGACTTGTGTACATTGATTATATTCATTTTTGAAGCCGTTTTATCTTGCCGAATCAATGGTCGAGCTAAAAGGAATTTATCCTGATTGGCATAAGGATAATAAGGAACAAAAAAGAGCGTTTCTATAGCATATACTTGCTGGGTAGATAATTCTTCCAACAAAGGGCGAATTTGAACACCAGGTTCCTGCGGCAGGATAAAATCTGTTACATTTAGTTTCAAAACATAGTCGATATCATCAGCCAACTCTTTAATGCTTAATGACTTTTGATGAATAATCAATGGCAGTCCCTCATCTTCCAATTTATGTAAGATATCCTTTACACGATCTGTTGCCAAGCGTTCATCAATAATCAAAGCGTCTGCAAAAGTAAGTGTATGCCGAATAAAACTTTCCAGTAAATGCCATTCATCTACCACAGTAGTCATAATGATAATCTTTTTTTGCGATATATGCGGTTCATGATTTTGATAAGACGCATTACTCGTCCAAAAATCCCACCATTTTGATTCAATCTCTTTAACTAAATTCTTCATTTCAACATAGTCGTACTTTTTTAAATGCGGTATCAAGGTAATCAATAATTCCCATATCATAGGAGAAAAATTCCTGATGCTAAAACCTCGCTGAATACATATGGCCAATTTGCGTAAATATAAAGACTTATAGGCTCTTTTATAGGTATCATCCGAATCAACCGTTCTCCACATATAAACCAAATCTTCTATATTATGATACCATCCAGAATGACCAGCATGATACTGCTGTAACCAGGAATCTAACAAAACTAATGCATCATAAAAATCGCCCTTTCGGTACCTTCCCCATAATATTCGCATATTCACCGTATTTCTTGTCGCTAAATAGTTCCTAATATGCAAACAATCATTTTTTTCTTGATTTGAACTATTACTGAAGTTAAATCCATAACCTTCAATAATTTTTCTCCAGAAATCATAATGAAAATCATCCCATCCACAGCAGCCAAAAGGACGCCAGCCATTCTGTATTTTTCTATATAAATGACCAATATTGGCTTGAACAGCAAACTCAGCAGCAACTTTTGCAGACGGCACATTAAAGGATAGTTCCTTTCGGCCTCCGCAATATCCCCAAAACAGTTCCTCTCTCTGCTTGAATAAATCAATAAACGGATTATCCATCACGATATTATTCCACTGTTTTAAAATGTGAATTGCCGCTGATATTTTGCGTAAAGACAACCCGCCATCGCCGACCCGTGCATCAATTGCATGCCATGCTGAATCAAAACGTGATATTGGCGCGCCAATATAATCATAATCCATCCTGCAAAATTGCTCCAATCTATCACTGAAAACAAAAGCATTTGTCGGATAAATTAGCATATACTTATATTTAGAGAAACGTTGATAAAAGTTAATATTTAACATTAGCGAACTATAACTATTCACATTGTAGAACAAATAATCAGGGAATCGTTCAACGCTTATGCCAACACCATATTCCAGATAGTCAAACACTAAAGATTCCGGAGCGATAAATACACGTGGATATTTTCCTAATACACGATTTAATTGTTTTAAGGATACCTTTTCAAAAGCAGATAATTCCTGCTTCGATATAGGAATACAGATTACCACTTGCTGTTTTACTGCCTTTTCCCTAGCCAGTGTAATTTCTTTTTTTTCTTCACTTCCCCATTTCCCCTTCGATATACAAACTGCGTAACTTGCTGCAAGCTTAGCCACTTCAGGCTCGCCTTTCAGCCAGGCAAGTCTTGCCAGACGAGCGTATATAATCCCCATAGTTTCCGCATAAAAATAACCATACTCATTTTTTTCCCTGTCCATGAATTCGTATTTTTCCATGCATTCAAGCAGCATCTTATAGGCTTCATCATAACGGCCAATACTGCTGAGAATAATCCCTTGTTCCCCATAAAATTCTGGCATATTAGGGAATTTTTTTATTGCTTCGGTTGCGATTTTTGCCATTTCTTCGCCAGGATAATTACATTGGCGCATAGATTCCAATAGGATATGATAGTAATTTGCCTCTTCACGATAATGACGCACTGGCGAGGCAATAGCCTTACGGATATAATCAATGGCCTTTTCATAATCCTGCAAGCCAAAATAACATTCTGCGATATAATAATAATAGGCATTATTTTCCCCATTTTGGGCTATATCTTCCAACAATAAGTCCAAATTACGCTTCAATTTATCCGGCATAATATCCGCATGACTACCACTATGCATTAATTTTATGTCCTTTGCTAAATGCAGTGTTATATTGCGTCCTATTCCATGAATAACTTCATGGATCGCACCTCTATAGCGTATATACTCACGATTTCGAAAAATCCTTGCAACACGCGATGGCGGCAATTCCCTATGAAACACATCATACTCCGGTAACAACAGGCCATCTATATCGCTATTTTTCTCTATATTGGCTAGATACTCACGGATATCAACATCTCCCACATAATAGTTATCCGCATCCAAAAAGATAATCCAATCGCCAGTGACCTTGCTCAATGCAAAATTCCTTGCCTTAGAAAAATCATTCTGCCACTGAAAGTGATATATTTGGGCACCATATTTTTCTGCTTCATTCACGGTATTATCTGTGGAACCCGTATCCACCACAATCAGTTCATCATACATCCCCTGCAGACTGGCAATGGATTTGCCAATATTCTTTTCTTCATTTTTAACGATATAACAAGCCGAGATTCTCATTTCTTAACGCCACCATTCAAAACAGTTAGTTTAGCACGCCTTCTTTTAATAAATCTTCGATGAAATTCTGCATTTCCTGACTATATCTCTCATTACAGGTATCGATAAGCGCTTTTTGGGCTATTTGTGTCATTTTTTCCGGGGAATAATGCAATTTTTTCCCAGCTTCCAACCAATAGCGATACAGTTTATAGAAACCTGCCACCGTGGTCACGCCCAGCTGCTGTTCGCGGCTTATTGCACGGCTGGCATAGTATGCAGCCTGTTCATAATCGTCCAAGCCAAAATAACAATCTGCTAAATATCTGGCACTTAACGGCTGTTCACCATATTTTTCGATTTCGCGTAATAGCAAGGTCAAATAATACGCATTTTTCTGCCGTAAAGTTTTGCGGCGATAGCCTGTGTGATGGAGCGTGAACTTCTCATGCGCTTCAATCATGTTCAGCGGACGCATTTTATTTTCTTCATATACATATAGCATTTCATGAACACAGCCGGTAAAACGGAAATTCTTCCGATTGCGCCAAATCCGCAAGCTTCGTGCCCTGCTTATAATCTCGGCCTGTTCGGTTTCCGTATCCGGATTGATATTGATCAGCGGCAACAGCAGCCCCTCACAAGCAGGATATTTACTTGCCCGTTGCAGATAATCACGCAGGCCCTCCGCATTGACAAAATATTCATCTGCATCCAAAAATATAATCCAATCCCCTGCAGCCTGATCCAATGCATAATTACGGTGCAACGAAAAATTATCCTGCCATTCTTGTTGAAAAATCCTTGCACCATATTCTTGGGCAATTTCCATCGTCCTGTCTGTAGATCCTGTATCCACCAACACAATCTCATCGGCCACATTTGCTACCGATGCTAAGGATTTGTCCAGATTTTGTTCCTCATTTTTGACCATATAGCAGGCCGATATCCGCATAAGAACCACTCCTGAAATAACTCACTGAAACTGTTCTGCAACATAAGCAAATGCCTGCACGATTTCCTGGGGAGCAATCTGCGCAATGCAATGGGGATATTCTTCTTTGCATCCTCCATAGGTTACGGTATGCAGGCAGTCCCCCTGTGCCCTATCGGGCTGCAACACCACAGCTCTTGCCTGCCAAGGCGCAAAGCGAGTACTTTCGCTGAATACACCTGCAGGTGCTTCCGCCCGCACCTGTGCTTCTCGAAAAAGCGTAATCAGTGGCGTATGTGCCGCTGCCGCCATGTGCATCATTCCCGTAACATTGCCTAAATAACAGTAAGCTCCCGCAATCAATGCGGCCGTTTCCCGCAGGCTGGTTTTTCCCGCTAAATTAAGCAGGCTCCCGGCGGGCATCTGTGCGGCCAACCATTCACCATCTTTCTTTTCTCCTGGGCCGCCGCAGATTACAAAGGACCGCTGATAACGAGTATAGATTTCCCGCATGGCCAGCAGCCATTTTGCTAATGGATACTTTCGATTCGCAGCGCCAGCGCCGATTCCCAAGACAATGTACGAAGATAACTCCCCGGTAAACCTTGCGGCGCCATAGCGGTCGGTATGGTCCAGCCATAATTCCGTTTCAGTCTTTGCAACACTTTTCCCCATGGCTGTCAATACATACAGAGCTCGTTCCGCTTCATGCGTGAGTTCTACCGGGGTCGTAATCGGCTGGGTCAGCAAAAATTCCCATTGGCCAATCAGGCGAAATTTTTCATTATAGGCCATTAACGATTGGTCACTAATTCCCACACGCTCCCTTGCCCCCGACAGGTACGCCAATAAATTCATCGGTCTTTTATCGTCACTCCATTGCACACAGATACTCCGATCAAACCGCTGTGGCAAAAGTTCCTGACAGGAAAATTCCACAAAACGGAGAAAATACGCTGTGACGGATTCATGTGGTGCATAGGAAAGCTGCCATACCTGATTTACATAGGGACAATGCTCCATCAGCGGATAGACCAGTGGCGTTACCACCATGGCAATATAACTGCGCGGAAAATTCCGGCGCAATTCCCGCACGAAAGCGGAATAAAGCACATTGTCACCAATCGCATTCAAACTGATGACCAGTATTTTCTCCGCATCCTGCGGTATACTGCGATAACCATACGCCTGAAATTTATCTTCCAATTCTGCCTCCATAGCATGAGGAGAAAAACGCTGGCTGAGCATCACTTTTTGCGCATATTTTCTTAAAACAGTTTCCATCTTTGCGCCACCCTATTCCTATCTATGTCATCTGCCGATAATACTGTTCCAGACGGCGTGTGTATTTTACCGGCGACAACGCTTCACTATTTTGCATCATCTGCCGCAGATTCTTATGCAGCAAATCCAGCACCTCCAAATTGCCTACCAAGGAAATTACACGTTCAATATAGCCTTCTTTATCCGGTGCAGCCAACTCTTCCAAACCAATGCTGTGCAGGATGCTATAACCGAAACGGGTATTACGCCGTTCTCCATACAGCGTCACCACCGGACAGCCCATATACAGCGCATCCAAAGTAGTACTGCCCCCCGTATAGGGATAAGTATCCAATAGGATATCGACATCCAGATACCGTTCCATATAGCGCTCATCCCCGGCTTCTAATACGACTCTCTCCATGGGAAAGCCTAAGCGGGAAAGCCGTTCAGCCGCCGCTTTGCGCAGAGAAAAACTTTCAAAGGGAATACTTTTTAATAACAGCCGTGCCTGTGGCAGTCGTTCTAAAAGTTCCCGCCACACCTGCAAAATGTCATCATTCAGCTTGCGGTATTCCTGAAACGCTGCCAGCTGTATATAGCCTGTATGCAGGGCAGGTGTCCCCTTTGAAGCAGGTACATCATTCCGTCCTGCATAAGAAAACTGTGCGGGCATATATAAGGGCTTTTCTACAAAGTATTCATCGTGCATACCGGGCGGATCGACGATTGGATCGGTCAGATAATAGTCCACTGCCGAAAATCCTGCCGTACATAGACTGCCCAAACCGGAAATCTGCACCCGTGCCGGACGATACGCCAGAATGGGCAGGCCGCTGCCATTGGAGTGACTGGCCAAATCGACCAAAATATCGATATCTGCAGCTCTGACGGTCTGTGCACGTTCTTCCAGCGGCATTCCAGCCAGGTTATGCCATTCACTGGCCATTTTTTTTAACAAATCCGTAAATGCATCACATTTCTCATTCAGCTGGAATCCCACCACCATAAACTGTTCCCGGTCAAAACAGGCCAAAAGTCCATAATACACAGGAAACATCGCATGACAGCGAAAATCCGGTGACAAATAACCAATCCGCAGCTTGCCCTGCGAATTTTTCCTTGCAGTTGGCGGCAAAGGCGTTATCTTTGTCAGGCTGTTCCGGTAATACTGCTGTCTTTGCCAAATTTCCGCAGAGGAATACGGCAAATAGTGACTGGCCAGCAAATACGAACTTATGGTATCCAACCGTTTAGCAAAATCTACGTTACATTCACTGGCTTTTAAATATTCCTGTTCAAATTCCGTAAGATAACATAAGGCTCCCGCACTATTGGCACAAGCGATATGCACCTGCCATTGCCAGGAAACCGGAACATCTTCCGTACATTCTGCTAACAAAGCCGCTGCTTCATGTGCCGCCTGATAGCGCAGGACAAAATCCCCCAGCCGCCCGGCCCGCTCACTTTGCACGAGTAATTGTTTAATCCGCGAGAAACCTGCAGCACATTGCGCCTGACCGTCTGCAACAGTATGATGCGTGAGTGCTTCCATATAGAAGTTTTCGATAAACTGAACATATTTGGCCGGTGACAAGGCCTCACTTTGCCACATCATCTGCCGCAGATTTTTATGCAGCAAATCCAACAGTTCTACATCATGTGCCAATACAACCGCACGATTGATATAGGCGTCCAGATTATCCACAGCCATTTCGTCCAGCCCTGCACTGTGCAGAATGCTATAACCGAAACGCGTATTGCGCCGTTCCCCGTACAAACTCACTACCGGACACCCCATATAGAGTGCATCCAGCGTCGTACTGCCACCAGTATAGGGGGAAGTGTCGAGCACAATATCGAAGGACAAATACCGCTCCATATAATCAGCTGTGGCCCCTTCCCAGTCTACCCGGTCCAGCGGAAAGCCTAGTATTTTCAGCCGGTTTTGCGCTTCCTCCAGCAGGCTTTTGCTGTAAAAGGAAACGCTTTTCAACAAGAGTCTGGAATGGGGAACCTGCCTCAGGATTTCTTTCCAGGCTAACAGCATCTCATCATTCAATTTGCGATAATTTTGTACCACCGCAAACTGGATATACCCTTTTTCCTTACAGGGAGTACCTGCCGAAGCCGGCAAATCATCGGCTCCGGCATAGGAAAACTGTGCTGGCATGTATAACGGCTTTTCCACAAAATAACGGTCATGCATGCCTGGCGGATCCACAATTTTATCCGTTATATAATAATCCACCGCTGCTATTCCCGCTGTACACAGGCTTCCCAAACCGGAAATCTGTACCCTGGCTGGCCGATACGCTAAAATAGGCAGCCCGGTATTGCTGGAATGACTGGCTAAATCCACCAAAATATCAATGCCATCGGCCCGAATCTTTTTCGCCGCTTCTTCCAAGGACAAATGATGAATATCGTAATATTCATCTGCCAGATTTCGAATCATCTGCGTGTGTGCATCCCCACCAGGATTTAGCTGATAACCGACAACGGTAAACTTTTCCTTGTCATAGCAGGCAAAAAAGCCATAATAAATGGGAAACATCGCATGACGGCGAAAATCGGGGGACAAATAGCCAACACGAATTTTCCCCTGCTGTTTTCTCGGCGGCAGTGCGGGGAGTGGCTGAATATATTTTTCCACCATTCCTGCATACACCTGTTGTCTTTGTCCTATCTCTGCCGTTGTATAAGGCTTATAATGACAAATCAACAAATACGCACTATAGGTTTTCAGCTTTTGAGCGAAATCTTCCCCCGCCTCTAAAGCCGCTAAATAAGCCTGCTCGCTTTCATCGTAGTAACCTAAATCCACCGCAGCATGGGCCAGCGAGTTATACATATTCATTCGCCAAAAAGACGGCAGTTCTTCTTCGCTATCCTTTAACAGTTCCACCGCTTCCCGGCTGGCACGATAGTACAGAACAGAATCCCCATTGTTGTCTGCCGCCTCACTAAGAAAGCACAGGTATTGCAGGCGATGGGGAATCTGTTTATCTTTTACCGCCCGCTGTAAACAATGCTGGGCTGCAGCCGCATATTTCTTTTTATCCTGAGAAAGATAGGCTTCCCCCAAATAACCATAAATCTGTGCCTGGATATTTGCCTTGTACGAGCCTTGAAGCGCCTTTTCGCCGCAGGCAATGAGTTCCTTCCAGGCATATTTTTGGGCATAATTTTCCAGTGTCCGGATAATAGGAGACATTGCCTCAGACATTCCTACCCCTCCCTAGCCATTAACATTTGTTCATAAGCATTTTCCATATGCTGCACATATTGTTTCGGAGATAATGCTGTGCTTTTTTGCATCATCTGACGCAGATTTTTGTGCAGCAGATCCAGTAGTTCTACATCGTTGGCCAGACTGACCACCCGCTTTATATAATCTTCCCGGGTACTAACGGCTAGTTCTTCCAGGCCGACACTATTTAGAATACTGTAACCAAAACGTGTTCCCCGCCGTTTCCCATACATGGTTACCGTAGGTACGCCCATGTACAGCGCATCGAGCGTGGTGCTTCCCCCGGTATAAGGATACGTGTCCAGCATAATATCCATATCCTGCATGCGTTTCAAATAGTCTTCATAAGGGGAAGTTCCTTCCAATGCAATCCGTTCCAAGGGCATTCCCAACGTTTCCAAACGGTTGGCGATAAAATCAGTCAAGCTGTCACTATCAAACGAAGAGCCCTTGAGCAACAAACGGGCTGTGGGAATTGCCGTCAGGATTTCCTTCCACATCAACAGCATTTCATCGGTCACCTTGGTGAATAATTGGAATACACCAAACTGTATATATCCATTTCTGCAGCATGGTGCCCCCTTGGGCAGTGGTGCCTTTTCCCATCCGGCATAGGCAAACTGCGCCGGCAGGTATAACGGTGTTTCCGCAAAGTAAGCATCATGCAGGCCCGGCGGGTCTACAATAGCATCGGTGATAAAGTAGTCCACCTCCGCTATGCCCGTCGTACATATACTGCCCAGACCAGATACCTGTACACGGGCAGGACGATATGCCAGGACAGGCAGCCCTGTACCAGCCAGATGACTGGCTAAATCCACCAAAATATCAATATTATCGGCCCGTACTATTTGGGCAATTTCTGCCTGGGAACGTGACGAAACATCCCGCCATTCATCTGCCAGTTCAGATAAATTTCGCGTACAATCATCCACATAACGATTCAGCTGATAGCCGATGACCGTAAATTTTTCCCGATTAAAACAAGCAAAAAAACCATAATAGATGGGATACATGGCATGACGATGAAAATTCGGGGAAATATAGCCGATACGGATTTTCCCCCCTTGCTTTCTCTTCATTTGTATTGGCGGCAATGGCCGAATCTGTCGGATAAGCTGCGCATACAACTGCTGGCGTTGCCAGATTTCTGCTGAATCATAAAGCTGATAATGGCTGGCTAAGATATAGCTGGTCGTAATGTCCAACTGTTCCTGCAAAGTATCTTTAGTTCTGGCCCCCTGCAGATATTCCTGCTCACATTCACTAAACTTCCCCAACATCATCGCGCTGTGCGCACAAATCACATGCAGATTGCTGATCCACCATTGCGGTAATGACTGTCCGTACACGGCGAGCAGTTCCACAGCCTCATGAGCAGCCTGATATTGCAGAACAAAATCACCTGTTTTTTCCGTGACTTCACACAGATAGCACAAGAAAATCAGCCGCTGCTTTCCCTGTGCCTTGCTCAGAGCCTTTTGCAGACAATATTTTGCCCGTGAAAGGGAACCGTATCGGGTGCTGTTCAAATAGGCTTCTCCCAGCCAGCCCCACAACAGCGCAAAATCTTTTTCCGCATAATCCTGCGCCGCTAACCGGGCGTTCACTGCCAATATGAGCTTATCCCACGCACCTTTGCGCTCATATTGTGCCAGTTCGTCCATATGAATTGGCATAGACTTTGCATGAGATACCAACCCTTCGTAAAGAAGTTCCAGCTCCATCATATAGCCGCCGCCATCCATCAACGGTGACAAGCGCATACGCCGATGCAGTGTAAAGCGATAATTCCTTAGACGCTGTGCATCCTTAGCTAACTGCACACAAATATGAATATATTCAGCTAAAGTATGGGCACATAATTCCTCCAGCTGCATATTCTTCAACAGGGAATAGCCAAAGCGGCTGTTATGCGTCTGTCCAACCAGGGTTACTACCGGTACACCGGCAAACAACGCATCACAGGTCGTCGTGCCGCCGGGATACGGGAACGTATCGAGCGCAATGTCAATCTTTTCATAAGCAGAGAGGTAATCTTGGCTGTGCCCTTCCCAAAACACCCGACGCATATCAATCCCCGCCGCTTCTATGCGTTTTTGCGCAGTTTCCCGTCCCAATGCCGAATCAAAGGTCTTGCCTTTGAGAAACAATCTGGCTTCCGGCAACTGCTCTAGAATAATTGCCCAAGCCCGCAGCATCTTATCGGTAATCTTGGCAAATTTATTCAACGTGCCAAAGGTTATATAACCATTCGCTAAAAAGGGCGGCGGTGAAACCTTGGGCAAATGCGTCGTCAAAAAATAACAAAAATGCGTATGGGGCAGACGTAATAATTTTTCCGTGAAAGATTCATCATTTTTCCCAGGCGGATCAACATGTATATCCGTTAGAAAATAATCGATGGCCTCCATTCCTGTGCTATCAAACCAACCGACACCACTTATCTGTATTGGAGCTGGTTTATAGGCCAAAATTTCCAAACAATTATTGGCCGTATGACCGGATGGTTCAAAGAGGATATCAATCTCGTCACGATAAATCCAAGCGGCAGCTTCCTGTGCGGATAATGTATAGATATTGCGCCAGACATCTACACGTTCCGCCATCATACGGCTGATATCATCTTCCTCTGTTTTAGCGTAGGCATATACCTCAAAGCGGGCTTTATCACAAGCCGTAAGCATGACATAGGTAAAACACGCCACTACCGAATAACAGAAATCTGCCGAAACATATCCCACCCGTATTTTTTTATGCTTATACGGCAGCTTATGAATGTACGGCTTAATGCCTATCAGTAAATCATTATAACCTTTAATGGCCTGAAACATTTCTATCTGCGGCATTTCCAGATAATGCAGATAAAACAGCATGGTACTATACTCCAGCAAAGTCCCGGGATTATTCGGCAACCTGCTTGAAGCTAGTTCATAGGCAGCGGCTTGATCCACGTTTCCCAGCTCGGCTTCAACAATCGCCAATACGTTATATAATAACGCTTTTTGCCAGGCTGGCAATGAAGCTGTCAAACTGGCCTGCCCACTGGCCAATACCTGTTTATAATCTTTTTGGAGATAAGCCAGCTGCGCGCGCAAAACATGCCAATAGGGCTGCATCTGAAAATGTGCCGCCATAAAAGCCAAGGCTTTTTCTGCGTCCTCAACTTGCCCACCATCAATAAAAACCGCTGTGAGCGTTTCCCATAGGTTGCGGTTACGTGGAAACAACTGAGCAATCTGTCTGGCAATAGCAACCGCTGCGGACATATCATTTTCGGCTCGATAAGCCGCCAGCATTTTTTCCAGCCTGCGGCATTCGTTCATATTTTGCTGCATGATTTTTCCTTTCTCTATTGCCAAACATTTTCACCAAATACAATCAACCAATCAGCTGTTGCAGGAGCAGGAAATCCGTTTCCGGCATTTTTGCCACATAGGCTAAAGCCTTATCCACATCGCCCTGCACCTTGGCGAGTATCGCCAGATTGGCCAATGTTTTCGGATGATGGCTGTCCATTTCCAAAGCCTTTTCCAACACGAACTGTGCATGGACAAAATCTTTTTCAACAAAATAACTTCCAGCAAACTTATTTAACAGCTTAACTTTTTCTACCAGTGAAATGTCCTGCTCGAGCACTTGTTTCACCATATCTTCTGCCGAAGCAATATCCCCATTTCCTTGTTCTTCCGCTTCTGCCTTGCCAGCTATGTTCTGCGGCTCTTTTCCCTTCCACAAAGCTGCAACCAGCGGATAATTTTCCAGCAGCCATTCCTTGTCCGTACGCCATGTATAATCTGCGCCTTCTTTTATGTCCTCACGCTGCGCCTCAGTCAGCCCCTGCGAATAATTTTGCAGGACAAAGGTATACAAGGCCATCGCATCATCTGTACGTTCTTCTAACAGACATATTTTGGCCAAAAGCAGACGCGCTCCTACATGCTGCGGCGCAAAGTGCAGGGTATTCTCAACCCAGGATGCTGCCCGTTCATAGTCGCCAAGCAGGAAATACGCCTGCGCCCCTTGATAAATCATATCCGGATCATAGCATTGTTTTTCAAGCAGCTCAGATAAGGTACTTAATGCATCTGCATACTTCATATCTTGCATCTGCTGCATCAGCGCAGCTTTCAATTCTTTTATCTGTTGATTCTCTGCCTTAATATTCTGCTGAGTTTTCTTTTTATTCATTTTTTTGCTATTTTTCCTCATGACAATACCTCCGGTTGCCCATAATTATTCATTATTATTACTTCGTGACAGAATATTTTTTTCCTGCTCAGAACAGTATTTACGAACACGTTGCAGAGATTTTTGCAATAGAGGTACATGCGCGAACTCTTGTGCTGCTTTAGACAGCACCGCCAAACCGGCTTGATACTCGCCCTTTTCCACCAGACTTTCGCCCCGCATCATCAGACTGTACGGCAAAAGTTCGTACACCGGATTGGTTGGCGATATATTTTCTGTTGCTTCTAAGCCGGCCTCCACATAACCAAGAGCTTTTTGCCTGTCTCCCTGTTCCCACAGGAAATGTCCCATCAACTGCAAAAAATAGGCGCGATTGCCTGCCTGCAGAGCCTCCTGAATCAGTTCTGTTATCTTCTCCGCAGGAAATCCGGCAAAATAAGCCGCCTTGACACGTATTTTATGAATATAGCTAAGCGATCCTGCCAGCTGATTGGAAAACTGCAGACACTTTTCACTCATGGCTAGCGCTTTCTCGTGTTCTCCCAGGCCGTAATAACAATCCATCAAATAACGATAATCCATGGGCTGCATTTCATAATCGAGCCTTTGCTGCCGTTGCAAAAGCAGCTGCAGATTGCGTTTCAGCTTTCCTTGGAGCAAGCTGGCTGAATAGCCTGTATGATAAAACAAGAGCCGATCATCTTGCAACAATTCCATGCCTTCCGGAATCTGCAAGGTTTCATGAATCGTTCCCTGATACGTGCAGCCCTTCCGAAAAATCCTGCACTGCACACTGACATCTATAAATTTATTCGTTTCGTTCTCTACATCAATATCCACACGCGGAGCACAAAGCCCTGCGACCTGCGGCTTGCTGTTCAGCTGCGAAATAATCAGCCGTAGTTTCTTCAGCAATGCGTTTGGAAAATATTCATCTGCATCCAGAAAAATTATCACCTCGCCCTGTACTTGTTCTAAGGCAAAATTTCTGGCTGCTGCAAAATCATCCTGCCATACATACGAAACCACCCTGGCACCGCCATTTTGAGCAATGGTTATGCTGTCATCTGCCGAGCCGGTATCAACCACTACCAATTCATCCGCGACATATTTCATATTCGCCAGCCAGCGGGGCAAATTTTTGGCCTCATTTTTCACGATACAGAGGGCTGAAATATACAACGAACTTCACTCCCTTTGCATCTGCAGCCACTGTCCATTTTGGACCGTTATCAGCCAGCCGCCAACAGATAAATGTTTTTCTATTTGTTCCACGATTGCCTGAACTTTATCTCCATATTTTTGGATATCTTCCGTAATAATAATCAGCTGATATTCCCCTTCCAGAAGATCGATGAATTGAACGATATTTTCTGCATACAGCATAGGATAAGCACATCCTATCGCCAAATCGGCTTTATTCCTTGTCGTACCCATAATATCGCCCTGAGGGCATAACGAACCTAAAATATAGAGATCCATACTGTTGCCGGCCTCATATTCGATGATGCGCATCGGCTCATCTGCAAACTTCAGCCCCAGCAGTATTGTCTGATAACGATGATACATATCATCCTTTAAATTCCACTTTTGACAAAAATATGCTCTATTACGCACTAAATAATCATTATACTTGCTCTCTTCTTTTCCCTCACATTGTGCAAAAGTCCTGCTCCCAAAATGATGAATAAAGGTATCTTTACACAATAAGATTTCATAGCCAGCCTTGCGGATTCGTATGCTATAATCATCATCCTCGAAATTTCCTGGTGAATATGCTTCATCCAGGCCACCAATCTGTTCATAAACTTCACGTTTAAACAGCATACAAAAGCCAATCAACATCATCCATTTGTGCCATTTATGCGGGTCACTTTTATTATAAGCAGCAGCAAAGCGCTGCATCGCTTCCATTGCGGCAGGATTATTTTCATTGGGATAGGGGATTTCTATTTTTTGCAAATTGGCGCAATAATTTGTGACAGGCCCTACGGCACCAATACATGGCTCAGAATATAAAGCCTGACGTAAATTTGCCAGCCAGTTCGTCGTTACCACGGTATCATTATTCAAGAGCATGATTTCCTGTCCCTTCGCAATCTCCATACCCTGATTGCACCCTTTGGGGAATCCTGCATTTTCCGCATTGGCAATCAACCTTACATCATCCTGCTGTTGCAGCCATTCCACCGAGCCATCCTGTGAGCCGTTATCCACCACAATAATTTCGTAACTGCCTTTTTCGGTATACTGGCGAATGCTTTCAATCAGCTGTTTCGTATAGGCAAGCAAATCCTTATTCAGAATAACAATACTGGTCAGGAGATTACGCTCACCTGTTTTTCTTAAGTTCATGAAATAGGCCTTCTCTTTTCCTGCCAATGAATATTGCGCACAAGCAGATTGCAAGTATTGTGAAGCAACCGTTGCCGCCTTATGGAAATCTTCTGCTTCCATAGCCCTATAATATTCCTCATATTTCTCTATCTTTTTCAGATTTTCCTGGATTAGTGCAGGCATGTTCCCTACCGTTAAATTCCGGATATCTTCAGCAGAAGTCAATGGTTTTTCATAAAGGTCTTTTGCTTTTTGTAAAGCCTTCTTTGCACCTGCACCATCCATATTGAATAATAAATACTGCCCATAAAAAAAATAAATTTCCGGCAAATCCGGGTATACTTTGAGGGCCTTTTCCAATTCTTTTCGATAGTCAGCGAGTCCTGAAAACCGCATTGCATTCAAGAGTTTGCATACGATAGAATTGGTCTGATCCATCAGACCGGCCTCCTCACGGTGCTTTAGTGCCAACAGGCCATAGTGGATTGCTTTCCGGTAGTCTTGTGCTCCCATATAGCAATCCTGCAAATATCCATATTGCCGGGGATGTTCGCCGCCCTGCTCCTGAATCTCCTTTAACAGGATTTGCAAGTTGCGCTCCAGCTTTTTTTGGACGATAGCGGTGCTATAACCTGTATGTATAAATTGCAATTCTTTTAATAAGACAAAATCCCGATTCTTGCCGTCCGGAGCATAATTCTGCAAAGCTTCATGGACTTTGCCGGCAAATCTTAATTGTTTTTCCCGGCGAAAGATGCGCATCTGCCAAGCCCGGGATAGTATTTTCCCGCCTTGGTCAACATCGATATTCAAAAACGGCGTAATAAAACCGGCGATGCTTTTTTGCGGGTGATATTTCTGCAGCACAGCTCTTAATTTTCCCTGGGATGGCTCATCAAAATATTCATCGGCATCGAGCATAACCACCCAATCCCCGATGGCTTTGTCCAAAGCAAAATTTTTCGCCGCTGAAAAATCATTGCACCAGGGAAATTCATAAATAACCGCCCCTGCTTCCTGGGCAATTTCTCTTGTTTCATCCGATGAGCCTGTATCCACAACAAAAATTTCATCAGCAAAAGTTCTCACACTATTTACCCAGTGACGGATATTTTTTGCTTCATTCCTGGCAATGGTGCAAGCAGATATTTTAAACATAGGTTACCTCCTGGCTAAATTCTTCCTGAGCAATTTTTTTTTCTAGCCGCGCTGCAATCTGATTACGAACTTCTGCGGAAAAATCGCCACTAATCGACAAGAGTTTTTCCAGTAATGCCGGATGCTTTTGTGCCAATATCATATCCAATACATCCAAATATTCGCGACTGCAGCTGTCATCTATCCTGACCGGCTCACCATGATAACGGTTTAGTGTGCGTACAAAGGCCGATGCAAGAATTTCCTCATACTCCGATTTTATCTGCCTGTATTGTTCATCTTTCATCCGAACTAAGGGCAATAACAGCATACGGGTAAGTTCTGCCATCTGTACTAAATCCACCGGACTTATTTTAGCACGCCACATTTCCATGCGTTTTTGCGCTAGTTCTGCCTGTTCTGCGGTAAACAGCATTGGCTCAATCCCGTGATAGTCCCGATAGCTCTGCAAAGCTATGCTCATTTCCTCCACAGCACGTTTATAATCCGTCAATGCTGCCCAGCACTCTGCCAAATCCGCGCGAAATTCTGGGTTTTCCGGATAATCCTGGACTGCCCGCTGGCATAATTGCAATCGTTTCTGCAAATCATCGCCATCTTCCAGCGATAATTGCAACAAGATGCGATACGAACGGCTGGCATAGGTTGTCGCACGTCTCCCTTCCTCCACATCCAGTTGTGCATAATAGCGGGCTTTTTCCTTTTCATCCAACCCCCAATACGCATCTGCCAGGTACATATACAAACGTTCCGGATGGTTCGTTGAAGAAAGCTCGCGTAAGAGCAGCTTTAAATTTCGCTTGGCCTTAACGATAGAAAGATGGGAACTATAACCGGTGTGCAACAGTTTCAGGTCAGCATCAGAAACAACATATAAATCACGAATTGGCTCTCCTTTTTCCCATAATTCTTCATGAATAATTCCTTCATAATGATAAGCAGGCTTTTTAAAAAAAATACGCAGTGTCAACGTATTATCTAAAACCTCATTATCTTTATCTGTATCGATATTATATAAAGGAATGAGCAATCCGCCACGCCTGTTTGTTTCATCATATTTTTTCAGAACAGCACGCAGGTTGCCTACAGTATCTGCTGTGAAATATTCATCCGCATCCAGAAAAACAATCCAATCGCCACCAGCCTTGTTTAAGGCATAATTCCGCGCTGTTGAAAAGTCATCCTGCCAAGGAAAATGAAACACTAAAGCACCATATTGTTTGGCAATTTTGACGGTATCATCTGTAGAGCCCGTATCAACCACGATGATTTCATCCACATGTTGTGCCAGACCAGATAAAGATTTAGATAATGTTGCCGCTTCGTTTTTTGCGATATAACAAGCGGATATCTTCATATATAGCACCTCATTTTTATGACAACCATTCCCGTAAAACATTCTTAATTAAAAAATTCGCCATATACATAAAAAAACCTCCCCCAAAGGGGAGGTTTTTGGCAATATCGCTATGTTGCGAAAGCTGTCGCTTACTGGAGGAGGCTGAGAACCGAGCTGCTGCTCTGGTTTGCCTGAGCCAGCATGGACTGAGCGGCCTGCAGAAGAACGTTGTTCTTCGTGTAGTTCGTCATTTCTTTCGCCATGTCAGCATCACGAATCGTGGACTCGGAAGCCTGAACGTTTTCAGAAGCCGTGGTCAAGTTCGTGCTGGTGTAGCTCAAACGAGACTCAATGGAACCAATAGTGGTCTGCTGGTCAAGAGCCTTGGAAACGGCATTATCCAAAACGCTGATAGCCGCATTGGCTTTTTCCTGCGTGGAAATGTTGAGTTTCGTGCCATCGGAGCCTTTCAGACCAAGAGCCTCGGAACGCATATCGCCGAGACCAACCTTGATGCTCTGGTTCGCTTTTGCACCAACCTGGAACGTCAAAGCATTGTCTGCAGACTCATTCTGCGCTTTAATCTTTTCACTGAAAGCATCCAGCGAAGCGTTAGCAGACTTCTTCACATTACCTTCATCATCGGTAATACGAATGTTGAAGCCAGCAATCTGACCACCAATACCACCACACCCAGACTGCAAAGTAACTGCCTCAGTGCCATCTGCCGTGTAAACCGTCTTACCGGAAGCAGCCGTACCAATAATGGACTGAGCATCCGTAAACGTAAAGGATGCACCAGTGTCACCAGCCGCAGTACCTGCAGCCAGAACATTCGAAGCCAAGTCTTCTAACTTGAGGTTCTTTACCTGCATCGTAGTGGAATACGTCTTGCCCTGATGCGTATAGGATACCGTAACCTTATCCGTGGAAGCAATTTCCAAGCTTTCGCCATTCGCATTTTTCAAATCCGTCAATAACGAAGCTGCCTTCGTTGCCGTATTCAGGGACTGGTTGGTCATAGCCGTGCAAGTAATCGTACCTACCGTGTTCTTGGAACCATCTACGAGATACTTGCCGTTGTAGGTAACGTTAGCATTGTCGTCGATCTGGTCGATGCTCTGGTTCAGTTCTTTCTGAATCGTAGCACGGTCGTCATCGGTGTTGGTATCGTTGGCTGCGTTGATAACTTTCTCTTTCAGAGTCTTGAGGATATCAACAGTGGAGCTTACTGCACCTTCAGCAACCTTCAGCATGCTGTTGCCGGCCTGCGTGTTGCTGTTAGCCTGATCCAAAGAACGAATCTGCACGCGCATACGCTCGGATATCGCATAACCGGAAGCGTCGTCAGCTGCGCTGTTGATCTTCATACCGGAAGATACTTTTTCCAGACTCTTCGAAAGTGCGCTGGAGTTCTTGTTCAGGGTGTTCAGGGTCGAGATTGCCGACATGTTGTTCTTTACTACCATTGCCATGATGTTTTTCCTCCTTGAATGTAGAAAAAATTAATATTTGGTAACAGCCATCCCTGACTGTCGTAAGCTATATAATGAGCAAATCGCCACATGGATGCATGGCTGCTAGCTGACCACAAATCCTTCCCTGTATTGATTTGCTTATTATCTCTGCCTTACACTATATATATCGGAGCTTTTGGAAAATCCTTAAGTGTTTTTTTATTTTTTTTAGTATTTTTTATTGAGGATACTCCCCAGCCCGCCTATCCCCTGCAAGTCATAGGCATGAACCGAGGCATTCTGCTTACGGGATTTATTGAGCCAGGCCTTAGCCTTATAGATGATCTGCATATCCAAAGGCTTTATTCTGGCCACCAGGGCCTGACACTCCTCGGTTTTACGGTAATCCTCCGTTTCAGGAAGTGCCTTCATCCGCTCTACTACCGTATTGCGCTGCTTTTCCAGTTCCAAAAACTGGTCGATATCATTCTGGTCAATGAATTTCAACAGTTCCTGCGTAAGCATATAGTACAAATCCCAATTTTCTTTTGCCTGCTCCAGCGGTGTTTTTTCGTTAGCCGACATAGCTGTCACCTTGCGAATTCTGCAATGAACCATTGTCCTGACGGGCTTTCTTCATAGCCTGCGCCCAGGCATCACGCAATTCCCGGATGATGTCTATCGCTTCCTGAATCAGTGCAGGATTGCTCTGCATATTGCCATCCACCAGACATCTGTAGGTGTAATTATACAGTGGCAGCAGCTGATGGGATATCTCATAATCCATATTGAGCGTTACGCGAAATTCCGAAATGATTTGCTGCGCCTTTTGGAGCGAAGTGTTGGCCTGTTCGTACTGCTTTGCCTCCACGGCTTCCTTGCCCTCGTTCATAAACTTCAGACAGCCATTGTATAGCATGAGGGTAAGCGCCTCTGGCGTGGCTGTCATGATTTGCTGACGCTTGTAGGCTTCTGCTGCATTATTTACCATATTCCTGCCTCCCTAAAGGTTTCGCTTATTGTCCTGTAATATAACCCGATTGATAAGTAAGCCGCTGAATAGCCGTTTCCATCGCATCGTACTTCTTATATAGCAGGGACTCATAGGCCGACATCATAACCTTGAAATTCGACATCTTGGTCTTCATATCCCGAATAAGGGTCCCCAATGTACTACTATCATCTTCAGTAGATGTACCGGCATAATCTTTCATCTCTTTCAGCACATCCATGACCTTGTCACCAATACGCTGGGCAACACCTTCACTATTGTAATCGGTATAGCTCTTACCATTTTTATCTACCTTTTCTCCCGAAGAAGTCAGAAGCTGATAGACACAATCCGGATCAGCAGCCAATGCCTTTTTCAGCTTTTCCTCATCTAGTGTCAGATGACCACGGTCGGTCGAAGAAGAAACGCCGATGGACATCATGGTATTATACTTGCTGTCTACCGATTCCACTGGGGTATAGATGGCCTCGCGCATCTGGGAAATCATCTTGCCAATGGTCTGATTGTGATTCAACAGGCCGGATTTCGCCTTCTCATTCCACTTGTCGATCTGCTCTTTGGTCATGGCTTTTTCCTGATTCTGCGTAAGCACATCATAATCCTTGTACTTTTCCTCATAGTATTTATCATTCAGAGCATCGAGCATCTTATTATAATCTTCGACAAATTTCTTGACGTTTTCAATGATTTTATCCGTATCCTGCGTAACCGTCAAAGTAGCCGTACTGCCTGCCGCCGATACCGACTGGAAGGAATACGTCACATTGGATACCGTTATCTTATTGTTGCTCAGTTTGTTATAGGTACGGCCATCAATCGTCACACTTGCATCTTTACCAGCCACTTCTTTTGCTGTATTTTCCGTAAAATCAACAGCCTGCTCCGACATGGAACCGCCATCGACTTCATGCAGATTCAGATTATCCATCAACGTTTTGGCTGCAGTATTTAATGGCTTAATGCTGATCTTATTTTCCGAACCGCTGCTTTTGTTATAGAGCGTAAAGGCATCATTCGTAGCATCGTAGGATGCAGACAGGTTCAAGGTTTCGCCATCATCGTCTTTCAATTTTTTGAACGCCGATGCCAGATCATTTAAGGTCTGATGATTCGTATAAATCTGCTCATACGTCAGCTTCAAGGTTGCGGTCTTATCGCCATCACTGACCTCCATGGTAATGGCCTCGCCCGGATTATTCAGCACCCCCGCTCCCAAAACATCTTCCAGATAGATGCTCTTGTTGCCTGCGCTGCCGCCGCTGCGGGTTATCCCCTCAGAGCCCGTAAGCAGATACGCATTGGATGCCAGGGAATTAACCTTTACCGTATGTGACATCTGGGCAGCATCCGCATTGGCTGTGGCCGTAACGACTGACGAATCCGTTGACGATACCGTCTGTGGATTTGATGTAGAAGACATCCGATAGCTGGACATCGTCACCGAGTTGAACTTGTTGAGATCGGAATACATATTGGCATATGCTTCCTTCGTCCACTCGTTTCGGACTTCCTTCTTGTACATCTTGTCGTATTCATTCTGTCTGGACAGCATCCCCATGCGAACCATCGAATCAACATCAATACCCGACCCGGAAAGGCCGTAAATACCCATATTGCTCATGATTTACACCTCCTCATACATTCTTATCGAGGAAGGCACCCAGCCATTCCCTGGTTTTTGCCATCTGGTCAAGCATTTCTTCTGGTGGCACTTCCTTGAGCACTTCCTGGGTTTTCTTATCCAGCATACGCACAGACATCATATTGACTTCTTTATGATACTGAAACTCCAAATTGCAATTGATTTTACTCATGAGCTCATTGAGTTGTTGGGTCATATAGCTTACGGAACGCTCATCCATCGCTTCTTTTTCTTCTTTTGCTTCTTTCGCTGCCTTTGCGTCCCGCACCTGTTGGAGTTTTTCCTCATCGGTCAGTTTTTCATATTGGCTATACTGTGCGGTGCTTTGCATATCCTGAGCGGGCTGCACCGAATCCGTATTCTGCTGTTCGGTCATCTTAGACGCCGGACTGCTGCCCACTCGCTCCGCAGCGCCAGCCACAATTGAGGCCGACACAATATCCTGAATCCTACCTACCATGTTAATCCCTCCGTAGATTTCCACCAGATTCCTTGCTTATTAATATTCTTTTTATTCTTTCGGCAGGCCGGCACTTAAATCCAAATCCATTGGCACCGGGGCGGCCGCATTTTTGTTTTCTTCCTGTATCGCACGATAGATTTCGCCACGATAGATTTTTATATCACGCGGTGCATCAATGGCAATGCGGACATTGTCTCCCTGCACTTCTACCACATTGATTACGATATTGTCGCCAATCATGATTTGCTGACGGGGCTTTCTGGTTAATACGAGCATTATTGTTCCTCCTTATTTTTCGGAAACAATCTATGCTTGGTTGTATAGCTGCTTCGGTCAAGTACAATCTGGCGGGCCTGCATATTCACGGTATTTATGACTACAGGTGCCATAAGATTGGCTGTCATATCCTGAACCTGACCGCCATTCACCGTAATCAGCGTATAGATGAGCATGTCTTCCAGCTTATACAAATTGAGTTTTCCCTGATTCTCATCGTCCAGTTCAAACGCATAATCGGGGAAGAACACAAAAGGCACCGTCATTAAAAACGCTAAATCGGGTGTAGTCAATGACTGCAAGAACACATACGGGCTCTCTTCATCATAAGGAACAATCACAAATTCATGTTCGTCTTCAAAGGCGGGTATACCATCGGCAAAATGTACAACTTTGTCTTCTGCTACTTCCACTTCACCAAATCTTAAGGTGTTGACTTTTCTCATCTCTTATGCCTCCACTTTCCGCTTGATCTAATCATGCGTAAATATCGTACTTGCCTTCGGTTACCCAACGTTCTACATTCGCCTTTTGCTGCATATAGGTTTCCACTTTGCCGGGAGTAAAATTCGTCTCAGCAAAAATCTTTTGGGGTTCAAATTCTGCCGTAACATCGCCTAAGTCCGGCTCACCTGCTGCCTCCACAGGATGATAGGTAATTACCGGATTGGGAATCAGTTCGGCAACAATCCGCCTCTGTTTGCTGATCTCCTGGCTAAGCTTGCTGTCATAGCGCTGCACCACCGGATTCCGGCCACGCTTGCCACTGTTCTCTACATTATCCCAGGCTTCCTGTGTCCAGCGGGAAGTTGTCTTCGCCAGATCCGAAAAGCCCTGCTGACCATATTTACGGGCAAAATCGGTATGATTATCGTTTCCATAAGCATGGCGGCTAGGATATTGATCAATATCCACAGAAGGCTGCGTCCAATGTCTGTTGGAGCGCGCCTGTTGGTCATTGGTATGCAGTTTGGCCGGCGTGGAGTGGGCCTCCAGCTTGCCAAGCTGCGTATGCATGCCAATCATGGGCTGGGTAAACCGCATATTAAGCCTTAACATATTGCTCAGCATAGATTATTTCCCCCTTTCCTTGGGAAATTCCTGCTAATCCTTTAAGTTTTTGGAACCAATACGATTCCTTAATCAACATTTTAACATGTTTTTCTTAAAATTTCCCTAAAATTTACAGATAATCCGCCAGACTCTGAGGAAGAATCCGCGCCCCTAAAGAAAGACTCATATTGTAGATGGTTTGTTCCTGCATAAGCTGTACGGCCAGTTTGGCCACATCGGTAGCCGATGTGTTGGTAATATCGTTGGTAATCAACTCATTCTGCGTCGTAAGCATCGTGCTGACTGAATTGTAAAGCTGCATACGAGCTCCTAATTTAGTTTCTGCCTTTACCGTCTGGGCATGAGCTTCATCAGCAATCGTTACACCATCACTTTTCATCCAAAGATGATCTCCTGACTCTACTTTAGCATGAACAGTTAGCATTTCATTTAACATAGCCGTTCCCGATGGTGCGTTGCCTGAATCAGCATCATCAAAAATATCTGTACCAAAAATCTCTACAGCTGTAGCATTCACCGTATCTGCAGTTGGCTCTGTTGCACCATTTTTCTTGACCATGGATATATATTTATTATCACCTGTAAAGGAAACAATTTTCTGCCTTACTGTTTCGAAACTAAAGGTAACCCCTGAAACATTGCCCGTAGCCGATAACGTTGCCGAAGGGTTAATGATTTCGCCCGTGTTCTTAAAGTACTCAGACACATTAAATTTACTCGTGGACATATTTACACGCCCCACAGCATCTGTATTAGGCGTAACTGTAGCGGAAGAATCTGCTGCCAATCTGTTTTTATAGCCTTCTTCTACAAAGTCTTTGGTATAAATATAACCATCTTTGGTATTCAGATAATACGTATTGCCATCATTGCCTTTAAGGGTCAACATCTGCCGCATAGTGCCGCTTTCTCCAACACCATTGCTGCCAGAAAAAAAACTCTGCTGATTAACATCTAAAGTCTTAGCAACACCTCTATTCACTTCATCATTCGACAGTTCAAAAGGCTTCGTAAGATCCTGCTGGCCGCCAAAAACATAACGATCCCCCTGCATAGTATTCCCTAGGGAAACCATTTCCTGAATCTCTGCCATCATCTCTTTGCCAATTGCCACCATATCGGTATCATTGTTCGTAGAATTCGCCGCCAATACCGATTTTTCCTTAAATGTCATTTGAATATTGGTCATATTTACCAAAGCCGCATCTGAACTCTTCATCCAGGAAATTGCTGTATTAACATTATTGGTATATTGCTCATTCTCATTTAAATTGGTATCATAGCGGATATATTTAGCATATTCCACTGGAGAATCAGATGGACGATGCAACTTACTACCATCTCCCTGTTCCAAAAGGTTGGTCTGACGAGTGTTGGCATCATTCAATTGTTTTTGATAACCATAGACCATCTGATTACTGCTGACTCGAATTGACATTTATTTCACCTCATTTTATCTGCCTACAGTTCCCGTACTGTTAATCAAGCGATCCAGCATCTCATCCATGGTAGTAAGACATCGAGAGCAGGCACTATAGCCTTTCTGAAACATAATCATATTAGTAAGCTCTTCATTCCAATCCACTCCCGATGTGGAAGATCGCCAGTTAATAATCTGCGTGAGCAAATCCGTCTGTGCACTTTCTTTCTTATCCACGGAATTAGCATCTGTTCCTAACTGGCTCATAGATGACTGATAGTAAGCATTCACAGAAATATCATATATGGAGCGAACAGTCATATCCACTTCTGTACCATTGTATCGGACTGTTGCGCTAGTACTTACATCCTTGGAGGCCAAATTAAAAATATTCTTCACATTTACAGCATTAGTGCCATCACCAGAACCATTAACTTTTACTACATAATTTCCCGTATAAGCACCATTACCATCCACAGCTTGTTCCACATTAAGCGTACGAGCTGCAATCAAACGTGTTCCTCCCGTAGCCGTTATTTGCGAATTTACCTCCATCGCATTGATAATGCGAACACCCGCAAGATTTTCTTTATTCTTTATAGTCCCTGAAATATTGACCCCCGGTGTATATATAATACCACTATTGCTAGACTCCATTGTATAAAAAAGAGAGCGACTGACCGTACTGGAAATCATTTCAGATGCCAATACACAATGATTGGCCTCATCCCAAGTATATGTAGTATTATCATCACCAAAAAAATTGATTCCATAGCTTGGTCCAGTATAAGGAGCTATATTATTATAATTACCTAAATCACCATCTGTACCATCAACCCCCACACCTTGTTGATGCATGGAATTAAAGGTTGTAAGCATAAAGCCTGCCATATCTGCCAATTTATCTATATATGTTTTATCTTCGGCAATCGTATCCATTTGTGCTCTCAAGCTGCCATTCTGAGGAATATAATCTACACCTGACTCTTTTATTTTAATCGTATAATCATTTACCCCATAATCCGCATTTACATATGGCTCAGACATTTCCAATGTAAGCTTATTAATACCATTAACCATAGAAATACCATTTGAAACAATGGTATACATGCCTTTTTCATCTTCATAAACATTGAGATTCATGTATTTAGACAATTCGTCTACCAACAAATCGCGTTGATCGCGCAAATCATTTGCTGAAGCGCCTACAGCTTCAGCCCCCATAATACTATGATTAAGCTCTACAATATGACTGTTGATATCATTAATATCTTTAAGATTGATCTGCATATCATCATATTGCGCATTGATCTGGTCCTGTAATTGACTAGCAGCAGTTTTTATTTTATCAATAAAAATATTGCCTTTTTCTATTACGGTAACACGATTGCTGTCCGTAGATGCATTCGCTGACAAATCATCCCAGGCTTTATAAAATGCCTTCATAGCATCCAATATTCCTGTTCCATCGGAATCATCAAAGATGGCTTCCAACTTATCATAGTTGACTTGCTGATTTTTATAATACTCATGGGTAGATGTTTCCGCCCAATATTGCTTATCCGCATAAATATTTCTAGCACGCTGAATGGATAATGCATCAACACCAGAGCCTACCAGCGCACCACCATAGATTGAAGACACTTGTTGTGCCTGGGCTGCTGCCTGATTCACCGACTGCCGGGAATACCCTTCCGTTCCCGCATTGGTAATATTATGACCGACAGTATCTAATGACAACTGATTGGCGAATACGCCGCGAACCATAGTATTAAGTCCGGCAAATGTAGAGCGCATAATCTATCACCTATTTTTCCTTTCTCCTGCTTAGACGCTAGAATCAAACATCTTGATTTCTCGCCGGCTTCCACTTTCCGCGGCTTTCTGTGTATAGGTATCATTAGCCACAGTCCGCGTCATGACATTGATATGAAAGTCCACATATTTCTTGCCCCGCTCCAAAAGAAGCTTAGCTGAATTGATTTCCCCTTGCAAAGACTCTGCAAATTCTTGAGTGCGATGAAAAAGGTGCAACAAAATTTCCCGTTCCTTCGAAATCGGCATACGACTGATAATCATGCGCATATCCTTTACGCCCTCTTTATGTAGAAAATCTTTTTTTTCTTTTTCCAGTTTCCCCAATTCCAATAAAACAGGTTCCAAGGACTGTACCGCCGTGACGATGTCTGCTCCTTTATTCTTTGCCTGCAATACAGCTTTCAATACTTTGATTTTTTCCAAACAATTGTTACTGAGAATAATCTGTGTTCTCAACAGACGTACGGCTTCGTCCATCGCATTTCACTCCCGATTCATGCCTTGTATTCAAAATTCTTTCTATGGGAGACTACTTCGCCACTTTTACCATAGGCTGGTTCTACCTGAGCACCCCCTATTCGATTCAAGTGAAAGGCTGCGGCATTCATGGCAGCACGGATAAGTAAAGCATTTCCCTCACTTAGTTCCTGAGCCTCTTGCACAGTGACCTGCAGCATAGCATATAGTTTTTGAATAATCTCACGCAATTTTCCAGCTGGAATCAAACCGATAATATCCTGCATTTTGGAATCCGGCCCTAATTTGTCATGTGTGACAGCCAGCTTCAACAAAATATTTTGACGTTTTTTTTCCAAGCTGGCGATGTCCGCCGTTAGTTTTTCTTCTTCCGGAAGCAATCTCTCAACGGTTTTCATATCAATCGAAACCAAGGCATTGTGTTTCTTTTTTCCTACTTCGATAAGAGACTTATATGTTTTATTCAATTCGTTCAATGTATTTGCAAATTCCTGCCACATGCCAAATTTTCCTCCCGCTTGCCAATTAGAATCTTACACCTAAAAGGCTAGCAACTATATTTTCATTGGACACATTATAGCTGCCATCAGCAATTTTAGCACCTAAGGACTGTACTTTTTCACCGCGGACTTCATCCATATTCTGCAGTTTTTGGAGCATGGAGCTAAAACTCTGCCCTTCACGAGAGAGCAGCACCTCATCGCCTTTCCCTGCTTCCCGTACACTCGCCGTTCGCTTCACGCTGCCAGTAGAACTTACACTATAAGCTCCAGTCACAGCCTGAACATTACCATTGATAATCATCTTTTTCACCACCTATAATCCATTATAGTTGTCCTTGATGAAGTTACTTGCCGTTTTTACACAGTATCTTCTGATTGGAGTATCGAAAAAAAAAGCAGGAAACTTAATTCCTGCTTTTTGATAACTATTTGAGTTTATCTTTGAATTACTCGTTTTTTCGTCATTTTTTACCCATTTACATCTATAAATAAGTACAAATCATAATCAGCGCTCTTTCGAGCGGAATCCCTGACCGCGATTTTGGTCGGCTTTGGCCATCTGCCGTGCAGCAGTCTGCAGTGCCGCCTGCTTTTGCAGTTCTGCACGGGCCTTTTCTTCACACTGCTGGCAAAGCTTGCCGCTAATGATGGGTGCACCGCATTTTTCGCACGGATAAGTCATCTTTACCCCAATCTGTTCAAAGCGGCCTTCGCGAATCATCTTCTTGATCATGCCAATGGGTGCACCAGTAGCCTCGCAAATCTCAGGCACCTTTGCTCCACGGTTTTCGCGGACATAAGACACGACTTCCTGCTCTTTTTTCTGTATCTGTTCATAGCAGTCCATACATACCTTGTTCCCCATGTCGTTAAAGAGTTTTCCACACATCGGGCAGTTTTTAATTTTTCCAGCCATAATCCTCACTCCTTGGGCGTGTTTATTCGTTTATTTCGTTTATTCGCTACTAAAACGGAAATTCCTGCAAAAAATTTTACCAAATCTTGCCCAGCATAAACCAAATTCTGCCTCTTGCCTTTGCTTTTTCACTGAGATTGGCATCGCTGCCTATGCGGCGGGCGTAATCCAGACGGGCAAACCAGTCATTGGGCTTGGTATAGGAAAGGGCTGCGCCATAGCCTTTGAGGGTCATGCCCTTGGCCGTGCTGCCGGGAAAACTTGGCTGGCCGTCCTTGCGGAACTGCACATAGCCAATGTCAAAATACGTGCTGAAGACCAGCCCCGGCACAGAGGTGTAGAATCTTGGTTCTACAGTTGCCATAATCCCCTCATCACCGGAACCTTCTCCCTGCGGGTAAGCCCGGACACCATTGGCTCCGCCCAAATACATGCGCTCGGAACCGTCCAGATTACGGCTGGCCAGCTGCCCGCTGGCTTTCACCAGCATATCCGCACGATTGCCCAGACGCTGTACTGCCGTTGCATTGAATTCGCCCTTGGTATAACGCCCCTCTGTGCGGTTGTACACATTCAGCGTCCGCGCCCAGTCAGAATCCATCCCCAGGCGGCCTGTGGTTATTTTTGCCTGATAATTCAAGGCTGTTCCAGGACGGCGTTCAAAACCTTCCAGCCCCACATAGACACTTTGGGAATGTTTCTTGGTTTTAAGGTTAAACAAGATATTTTCATCGTTCAGGCGGCGGTAGTTATAACCATAGCTGACCGTCAGTCCGCTGTTGCTCAGATGGTACAAGGAACGCTGTCCGTAGATACTGAGTGTTTCTGCGGTGCCTTTCAGCCTCGCACTGCCCACACCTGCTTCATAATCCATCCGGCTGATTCCCAGTCCCAGCGTTGTACCACCACGGCCCACAATCGTCTCATAGTTTGCATAGTAATTGTGCATCTTACGATTGGACAGCAGCACGCCCATGCTTACCTTATCACCGTTGCCGCTGACATCGTAGAGATTTTCCTGCAAGCCATAACGGTACTGCCCCGTATCCTTGCTGCCGTAGTTTTCTACATAAAGAACGGTATTCGTGCCCTTGCCTTTTTCGATGCGCACGGTAAGGTCGCTCGTGCCAAAGTCCTTGCCGGGACTTAAGACACCGACCGCCTTGGTACCGCTCACATCGGAAATGGAATACAGGGTCGTTTCCAGCTTACCCGTACGAATGATTTCGCCGGATTTTAGCCCTTTCACAAAGCCCTGTGCAACATGCTCTCTCAACTTGCTGCGATTATCCAATTTTATCTCGCCGTAACGGCCGGGAATCACCTTTATGGTAATCATGCCGTCACTGCTTTCCTGTGCCGGCACATAGGCCGCAGCGGCAGGATAACCATGCTGGCGGCAATAACGGGTGAGCTCCGCCAGCGTAGCATTCAGGCTTGCCATGGTCTTTTGCTCACCCATGCCGTCCTGCAAGATCTTGGTCAGTTCTCCTTTGTCCAAATAAAGATCCGGAGCCTCCAAGCGGAAATTGGTGATGGTAAATTCCACCGGTGGTGCCTGCTGTGGCTTTTCCGGTGTAGAATCCACCACCTCCGCTTCCGGACGGGGAAGTTCTTTTTGCACCTCCTGTCCGGGCTGGGAAAGGGAAGGGGCCGCGAAGGCCACTTCCCCGCCCAAATTGAAACACGCGGCTAAAACTCCTGCTGCGATTTGAACTTTAGCAATATCTTTCATGCTGTCTCCTTGTGATTAGCCCCCATTACATTTCCTGATCAGGCTACATTTACGCCCTCGCCTTCAACTTTCAGTTCGATTTCATCTTCGTTCTGTCCATCTTCGGATTCAATGGCGATTTCGCCTTCCTTTTCCTGTTTCTCTGCTTTATCTGCATTTTTCTCCTCCAGCACATTGCCGGATTCATCTACGATTTGAATGGAGGCCGAACTGTTATTACGGGCACTGCCGTTTTCATCGGCTGCTACAATCTCGGCTGCCGAGTTACGGTCATCCGTAGATTGTGCACCATCAAGAGATACGACTTGGAGGTTCACGATAGAACCGTCTCCATCCACCTCGATGTTTGCCTGACCGGCAGCATTGGCCCCCTCCATATTCACAACATCACCACCGGAAATACCGATATTGGCCAGACTCGTGCTGTCGGAATCAACACCGGTAATGGCTATAGCCGCATTACGGCTGCCATTGATTTCTCCGCTGTCCACCGTCTCTCTGCCAATAACCTGACCATCTTTGTTCACATACTCAATGGCCGCCATGCCGTTATCTCCAAAACCACTGCCCCTATCTCTGGAAATCTGCTGATAAACATCACGGGTAGGTGTAAATTGGATATCCGGAATACCATTGTTATCACCGAGATAATTTACGGTAAACGCATTTTCATTGTTGACAGCCTGTGAGAAGGAATAATTCCGGCCCAAATTCCCGGAGAACCGGTTATTGTACCAGCCATATACTGGATAAGAGCCCGGCCTGTTGGTCGTTGTTGTACTCAGCGGAGCAAAGGTGAACAGATTGCCCAAACGGTTATCATTTTCCAGCAAGCCTTCCACTGTGCCACTAAATTTCGGCATTTGCTCTCCGGCATACACCGCTGCAGGCTGGGCAACAATCGTCAAGCCCTTGCGGTAGATGGTTCCTTCACCTGTAACGGTGCTTTCTGCAAGCTCATAATTGGGGTTGGCAAGATTCAGGGTATAGGTCACCTTATGGTTCTCTAATTCGTCAGAGTCCTCGGATTTTCCTGCATTGGCGTTGTCAAAAACAGCTGCAGCGGTAAGCCCCAGACTATCCTTGTCCTTCCCCAGATAATTATCACTGAGCAAAATATACTCTCCTGCATTTTCGAAGGCTGCTCCATCCGTGGTGCCATCAAATTCCTTGGTCATGGCCTTGATTACGCTGGCGGTGAGGATACGCGGCGTTATCGTGCCATCATGCGCCGTAATGGTACCGGACTGGCCGTTATCCGTTACGGTAAGGGCCGGCTTATCCGCACCTTGCACCAGCTCGTAATCGCCATTGCCCATGCGGAAATTATAGCTGTATTCCTTGTTTTTGCCGGCATTGGCATCTGCATAAGCCGCAGAATCAATCAACACATTGGCGTTATCTTCCGGCAGCAGCCCTTCAAGCACCAAATTGTCATTGGCCGCATAGGTGGAACTAAGTGCCGTTTCACCATCATAGACTTTAACCGGTGCATCTTTAATACCTACGGTTAAACTGCGTGGTGTAATCGTGCCGCTGCCGACAATGTGAGTTGGCTCAACAATGTAATTACCGTTATCATTAGCCAGCAGGAAATGATTAAAGGTAATATCCTGCGCTATTGGTCTGCCAGCAGCATCACGATTGACATGTGCACTGTTATAGGAACCCGTAATCGCTTCAATATCCAAATCGATATCAGCATCTTTGGCCACGATTCCAGTTTCTGTTGCAGCATCATAATCTGCCAGCCTAAAATGCCCCTTATTCGTAAATGCATCAGACAGTGCAGACGTACCATCATAAACCTTGTCAATGCCATCAATACCATCAGCTGTTACATATACCTTACGTTTTTCAATCACCCCGTCACCAGTAATTACGTTGTCGCTCAACTGATAATTCGTATTGCCCAAGGATAAAGTATAGGTCACCTTACGGTTATCTGCGGCATCACGGCCATCATAGACGGCATTTGCCGTAAGTCCCAGACTATCCTTATCTTTATCCAAATAGTCTTTACTTAGGACAATATTCTTTATTGCATCCTGCTTGCCGGCATTCGTTCCATCATAAACTTTGACCATATCCCTGATTACGCTGGCGGTCAATTTCCGTGGTGTAATTGTACCATCGTAAGCCTTAAGTTCACCGGTCTGACCATTATCGGACACAGTAATTACAGGCTTGTTCTCTCCTTGCGTAAGCTGATAATCCAAATTGTCAATGGTTATGCCATAACGATATTCCTTGTCGGTTGCGGCATTTGCATCCTGATATTCTGCAGAGTTAACCACCAAATTAACATCATCATCTCCAAGCACACCCCACAGGGCAAGATTATCTTTCGTATTATAGGCATTGCTGAGCGATTTTTCGCCATCATACACCTTTGTCGGTGCATCTTTGATGGAAATGGTCAACGCAGCAGGCGTAATGGTGCCGCTTCCAGTCAGGCTGTCGGTGTCCATAACGTAATTGTTCAGATTGCCGGTCCCTGTCAAAGTGAAATTATGGAAGGTAATTTTCTGCGGGATAATTGTGCCATCTGCATCACGCTGAACGTGCTCACTTTGATATGCTCCCTTAATTGCGCCCAAATCCAACTTAACATCATCATTCTTGATTACACCTGTAGTATCATCAGCGGATCTAAGCGTAAACCGTCCACTATTCGCATAGTCGGCAGGCATATCCTTAGTGGTATCGTAAGTCTTATCAATACCCGTAACATTCAACGCATCCACATAAACCTTGCGCTGCTCGATATCCCCAAGTTTAGCGGTATCTTCAAAAATATCATTTACCGCCCCTTGCAAAACATAGTTCCCCTTGGTATTTCCCTTCAACGTCAGGCTATAGGCAATATCCTTCTGGTTACGAATAACACCGGGGGCAACATTGGCATCACTGCCTACATAGTGTGCATCTACATCATAGCCAATTTCACCAGCAGCGATATCCCGCTGCACAACAGCGGCCTGCTCTGCATCAAAGCCAATTTTAGCCTGGATATCACTATCTGCAATGTCTTCGGTTCCATCATAAATCTTATGGAAACCGTTCTGGGCGATGACGTTAAGCGTCAATGGGGTTATTGTACCGGTAACCGATTGTCCGTTGGCATTATCCGCCGCCGTAGTACTCAGCCAATCACGTTTTGCCTTGTCTGCCGTATTATCGGCCAGCTGATAATTCCCCAGATTCTTCGTCACCTCAGTGACCGTATAGCGCAGGGCATGATTGCCCGCATCCTTAACTGCATCACCATTTACATCTGCATAGACACCACTATCCTTGCCCGTATACGCCACTTCTATTTCACGGCCATCCAGCGTAGAATAGGTCACCAGTTTCATTGTCCCATCATTATTCAGAATATCCGGCGTTGCGTCATACACTTTATCCTGTTCCTGCCATTTTGCTTTCAGGTTCGTAAGTTCAACAGGATTAATCTTTCCTTTTTTATCACCTTCCGTATAAGCTGTATCCTCTTTTATGAAATAATTTGCGGCATCGGTATTCAGATTGCGTTTAACGTAATCATTAAACGCATCTGCTGCATGATCATAACTTACTGACTTATAGCCAACAATATCACCATTGCGGTTTACATTCGCATCATCGTAACGCCCCGTAATCATGCCCAAAGCAGTACTATCCAGTGTAATCCTATCCTTACCTAAAAGGCCATTGAATTTTTCTACCCGGATATCTGCAGGATAAACTGCAGCTGTGCCATCATAGGTCCGTTCAGCCAATTTGAAATCTACAGTGAGTTCCTTGGGATTGATTTTGCCTGAACCAATAAGGGTTCCCGTATTATCCGTCAGGCTGGCATAATTTGCACCAGTTTCCCCCTCAATCTTGTAGTTCCCCTTAGCATCACCGGATAGTTCTACGTGATAGTAAACCTCTTTATCCACTACATTACCGGCAGTATCCCGGGATACATTTTTATCCTTATATTGGGCATTGATGGCATTTACATTGAGGACTGTACCATCTTTAGATGTAAGCAAACCTGTGACAGACACTTTGTCCGTAACATCCTGAATCACATTGTTCTTACCATCATAGGTTTTCACCACATCATGATCCAAAGGATTATTGGTCAGGCTTGCCTTTACCACAGCCTTATCAATATTGCCGCCAGTAGACGTTACCCACTCATTGCTGCTGTTTACCAGACCAGCTGCTTGTAATGCAGAAAAATCATAATTCGCGTTACTGAGGCCCAAACGATAATCCACCCGATTACCAGGATTGATTGGATTCGTAGTAGCATTGGACTGATTGTATTCGGCGTTATAACTGGTAAAATCGATTTTTTCCTGCGTTCCGCCTGCAGTATTGGGTATGGTCACATAATGGTCTGTGATGTAGTTGTTCGTAAGATCGGTCAGGCTGCCATTCTTCAATACATCTTTCGTAGCATCATAAACCTTGCTTGCATCGCCAATATTAATGGTAACATCGCCGGCAGTTAAGGTGTAGGGTTTGATGATGCCTGTACCGGCGAATTTATACAAACCATTCGTATCCAGGCTGAGTGCATTTCCCTTGCTGTCGACTAATTTATAATTGGTTGCTGCAGAGCCATTTACATCAAAACCCAAGCCCGTATAATTCACCGTATGGATATCCGGCGTACCATCCCCATTTTCATCTACATTAACGCCCACATAACGTGCGTTAACACCTGCAGGATTTTGCAAAGATATTACGTCATTTCCAACAGCGCTCCCCAAATGTAAGGCATTCGAAGAAAGCGTCGGCGCTACAGAAGAAGTCGCATCATAAATTTTTTCAATCGGATCAGCCGTAACCACCACGCCAAAGGCATTAATGGTATTGTTATTGGTCGTCAACGGCGTCATCTGCGTCGAACCGTTTAAGCCGTCATAAAGGACATTGCCATTTTTATCTTTGAAGATATAGTTGCTTAATTTATCTCCTGTGATGTCTGCCGTATATTCTACGACTTTGCCTAAACCTGCATCT
>OCTW013425806.1_pt1 | contig 85256 bp, 75 predicted proteins | sample 1539671 | NCBI WGS metagenome assembly OCTW01 (sample SAMN02144230, study PRJEB22623) | gut metagenome | biome: sheep rumen | host: Ovis aries | place: New Zealand | reverse complement strand
AGGTCATAGAGTTTAGCGAACAAAGTCTTAGGTTTCGACCCCTAGGACCTGTGGTTTTGGCGGGAGAGAAAATCGAGGGGAAGAAAAAAGTCCAAACAGGCTGATCAAAAGCTAAAGATTTTGAGCTAGATGACGATTTTTGAAAGCGCTGTTTTTTGATAAATTATTTGACATACAACTCTGTACGGACTGTAGAAATCAGCAACAGTTCGCCAATTATCGTAGTGACAGAATACAGTGCACACAAAAAGCCTTTATCTAAGTAAGTAGTTCTATTAAGGAAAAATATCAAAACACTACTATGAAAAAAGGCCACTACTAAAAGTGACCTTTATACTTTTTATCAAATCATCAAATATTTTGATACTGCTTTTTTTGGGTATAACTCAGAGCTGCCCCTATTGCCGTACAAAACTCAGAATATTTAGGTATTCGGAAATGTACGTGATACATTTTTTCCATCGCTGGATAAACATCTCTGCACTGAGGTAGCAAAGTCATATTGCCTATCAATACGAAATCTTTAATACCACTGCCCAAAGAAGACAAAATAGTAGCTGAACCGATAGTCTGAAGCACCATATGAATTAACCCCTTGGCAATATCTTCTCTACTGGCATTTGCTTTAGCTGCACTAAAAAGAGAAGCCGTGGCATCCATCGGTAATCCAGGAAGTGGACTGGCACTAATATCCTTAATCAGCAAATTTATTTTAGAAATATCGCCTTCGTTAGCCAGGTTTATCAGCGTTTTTATATCATCAGTTTTCAGCATAATACGACTCAAGCCCGCCAAAGTACCACCTCCAATACCAATACCACCAATATGCTTAATCTCGTCACCGTCACACTTTACGATAGAAGTACCAGTTCCCATGCTAACTACTATCATCCGATCAAGTTTAGCTTCATAACGAGCACCAAGACCATCAGAAACAAATTCTTCGGCTTTTCCGGTAGGCAAACCATATATTGGTTCATTAATATAAGCAGCTCCAACACCTGTCAACATCACCTTTTCTACCTGGGAAAGCGTAATCTGATTATCATGAAGATATTTACCAAAAGCACCATATAGAGAAGTGATAGGATCAGTTGCCTTAATTCGAATAGGAGCAATAATATTTCCTTTATGGTCTACTCCTACAATTTTAGTAGTACTAATGCCTACGTCGATACCAATTACTATCTTTTCCATTTTTTTTATTTGATGTTGCAAAGGTATAAAAAGAAAATGGAACGACATTGATATAGGTCAAAAAACATACTGTTTACGCACACAAAAACAAAAAAAGACTTGCTCATTATCCTTTTTATGTATACATTTGCATCGTATTTAAGAGATATTAGGATAAATAATTAGACGATAAGAATTCAAATTCTTATTGAAGAAAGGAAAGGTAAAAAGATGAAAAAGGTTATTTTAACACTAATTACGATTCTAACTGTTACTGCAACATTTGCAGGTAACGAAGAAGCAAGTGTCATGAATGAGACCAAAACCTTTATGGTTAATTTCAATACACGTAAGATTGGTGAAGCTTTGGATTTGTCTACCGACCAATTGGAATGTATCAATGACATTGCCAAAACTTTCGATGCAGAAATGATGAATGCTGCAGTTGCTCCTAATGAAGAAAAAAAGGAATTGGTAGCTCAAGCTATTCACAACAATCTCACAAACATGAGTTATATCCTCACACCCGACCAATATAAACAGTATGAGGTTATTCTCAATACAACATTGAAAAATCGTGGATTAAAGAAGTGATTCTTTTAATTCACTCTAGAGAGAGAAATAATAGAAAGACGGGGATTCCTAAAATTAGGGATTCCCGTTTTTTTTATTTATCTTTGCATTGAAAAATAAAACCGAATATGGCTGAAGACAAAATATTAGAAATGAGAAAGGCTGTGGATCTATTGAATAGAGCTGCAGACGCTTATTATAACGGTCAGGCAGAAATAATGACTGACTACGAATGGGATGCTCTTTTTGACAGACTCAAAGTTTTAGAACAAGAAACAGGAGTTATACTTGAAGAGTCCCCTATTCATCATGTATCCGCCGACAGCATAACAGGCCAAAAGGAGGAGCATGAATTTGCCGCTTTATCATTAGCCAAAACCAAAAAAACAGAAGACCTTACAAAATGGGCAGATGGAAAGCCCATCTGGATTTCATGGAAACTTGATGGACTAACACTGGTCGCTACTTACGACAAAGGGAAACTTACAAAAGTAGTTACACGAGGAGATGGTCATTTCGGTACGAATATTACCCACTTGGCACCAGCTATCCAAGGTATTCCCCAAAAGATTAAAAATAAAGGCCATATTGTAGTCAGAGGCGAGTGCGTTATTTCATATGCCGACTTTAATCAATTTCTTATTGAAAGTGGCGAAGACTATGCCAATCCAAGAAATCTAGCATCAGGATCGCTCACACTGAAAGATATTGATGAAGTAAAATCACGTCACCTTCAGTGGATTCCTTTCACTTTGGTCTATACAGATGAGAATATCAATAGTTGGGGAAAACGTATGGCATTCCTTGAGGATAATGGTATGAAAACCGTAAAACACGAATGTATACTTACTCCAAACCAAGACAACATTCAAAAGGTTATTGATCGATGGACTGAAGAAGTTACCAAGAATAAGAATCCTTTCCCTGTAGATGGATTGGTTATCGCCTACGAAGATTACGAATATTCTCAAACAGGAAGCATCACTGGCCATCATGCAACACGAGCAGGATATGCCTTCAAATGGAAGGATGAAAGCGCAACTTCTAAGCTCGACCACATCGAATGGAGTTGCGCAGCAAGCACAATATCCCCTGTAGCAGTATTTGAACCTGTAGAGTTGGAAGGGACAACTGTACAACGAGCTAGCCTTTGTAATATCAGCGAATGTGAGCGCTTAGGCATTGGTGACAAAGATAGTGTACTATCTGTTATCAAAGCTAATAAGATTATTCCTAAGGTTATTCAAGTACAACAGAAAGTAGGTGAACTACATATTCCTGAAACTTGTCCTGTCTGTCATTCACAGACACAAATTGTCACAAGTATCGCCAGCGGAACACGGACTCTGCACTGTTCCAATCCCAAATGTCCAGCGAAACAGTTGAAAAAATTCGCACGTTTTGTTTCGAAAGATGGTCTCGACATTGATGGTATCAGTGAACAAACTCTTTCGCGATTCATAAACATGGGATGGATAAAGGAATATGCTGATATCTTCAGACTTTCAGCTCACCTCAATCAGATAGCAACTCTAGAAGGCTTTGGTAAAAAAAGTGCCAATAACATTCACAAAGCTATTGAGAAGAGTCGAAATGCTGAAGCACACAAGTTACTTTATGCGCTTTGCATTCCTTTAGTCGGCAAAGATGTATGTAATCGCCTGCTCAAAAGCTATCCACTTGAAAAACTGGCAGCTATAGCCAGCGGTAATCCGAACATCAACAAGCCTATTGTTACAGAAAAGGAGGAAAACTACGAACTCGACCTCTTTGCACAGCATGAGCAAGAAAATCTTCTATCGAATACTACAGAAGGTACTACAGATGCAAATACGTTTACTCCACTCAGCATCGATACACGTATTGCTATTTTTGCAGGAATAGACGGTTTAGGACCAGAGAAAAGTGCATCTGTGGTGAAATGGTTTAGTGATGAAGAAAATCAGAATGAATACCGCAATTTATTAGGGCTACTCCACTTATCACAAGACGATAATAACCCGTTGGGACAGAAATGCGAAGGACTCACCTTCGTAATAACCGGTGATGTACATCACTATAAGAACCGTAACGAACTCAAAGCGTATATTGAGAGCCAAGGAGGAAAAGTTACAGGAAGCGTAAGCAAAAGCACTTCCTATCTTATCAATAATGATGTAACATCGACTAGTGGTAAAAACCAAAAAGCCCATCAACTGAACATCCCGATTATCTCAGAAGACCAGTTTATTGAGCAATTCGGATAAGGTTATGCTATATTTAGATCATATTTCATAATAAAATTTGTATCTTTGCACAAAATTAGTTTTGTAAAAAGAACAAATCAGAATAGGTATACAAAAACATGAGAATAGATATTATCACGATATTGCCAGATATGCTCACAGGTTTCTTCGAGGAGTCAATCATGGCGAGAGCTCAGAAAAAAGGTTTGGCCGAAATACATTTGCATAATCTTCGCGATTACACTCTTGACAAGTGGAAGCGTGTAGACGATTATCCATACGGTGGTTTTGCAGGTATGGTCATGCAATGTGAACCTATCGATCGCTGTATTTCTGCCCTGAAAGCAGAAAGAGATTACGATGAAGTTATCTTTACCAGCCCTGATGGAGAAAAATTCGATCAGAAAATGGCCAACGATCTGTCACTGAAAGGCAACCTTATAATTCTTTGTGGACATTACAAAGGAATAGACCAGCGTGTACGCGATCACCTTATTACAAAAGAGGTTTCTATCGGTGATTATGTACTCACCGGTGGAGAACTGGCCGCAGCTGTTATGGCTGACGCTATTGTTCGTCTTATTCCTGGTGCTATCAGTGATGAGCAAAGTGCACTAAGCGACTGTTTTCAGGACGATTTGCTTGCAGCTCCTATTTATACCCGTCCAAGAGAATATAAGGGATGGAAAGTACCTGATATACTCTTAAGTGGTAACGAGGCTAAAATAAAGCAATGGGAAATGGATCAGGCTTTATCTAGAACCAAAGCACTCCGACCTGATTTGCTTAAAAAGAAAAAATAAGACTCCCGAATAAGATACATAGTGGAAGATACTTCGAATAGTTTCTTCCACTTTTTTATATGCTTCCCCAAACAGACCAAATAATTCTATTTGTATATTTGTACAATTCAAAAAACATATGTATCTTTGCCGTATAAATACAAAGAGAGAATATTTAACAACTAACACAAAAATATGAAGAATTTATATCTTGCAGGCGGTTGCTTTTGGGGAGTAAGTCACTTCTTTAAACAAATCGAAGGTGTACTGGAAACAGAAACAGGATTTGCTAATGGTAATACACCTAACCCAATATATAAAGAAGTATACACAGACACTACAGGTTATGCAGAAACTGTACGTATCGCATATGACGAGACCAAACTCGACTTAGAATTCTTACTCAATATGTTTTTTAAGGCAATAGACCCAACCAGCCTCAACAAACAAGGTGAAGACGAAGGTACACGTTATCGTACAGGAATCTATTATACAGAAGAAAGTCAAAAACCTATTATCGATAAAGTTATGACTGAGCAACAGGCTCTTTATGACAAGCCTATCGTAGTAGAAGTAGAACCCTTGAAGAATTATTATGCTGCAGATGAATATCATCAGAATTACTTAGATAAGCACCCTGATGGTTACTGCCACCTTCCATTGGAATTATTTGCATTTGCACGAAATGCCAAGAAAAAATAAGCCAAACACCATTGGGTAACAAAGAGTGAAGGAATACATAAAATTCTAACACAAGATATACGTATAATGGCTGAGATTTTTTCTCAGCCATTATACGTAAGTGTGAAATGAACTATAAAATGATGTAAACAAAAGACATTAAAAATCCCGTCTAATATCCATTTTCTATACAAAATTTTTCACCCAAATCAAATCCTTCCTCATATAGACGTTCCAATTTATTGACATCTTTCTCTATTCTTCCTACTTCCAACGGACGAATTGGTCGAATACACTTTATCTGCCCTTTCTCTTCCAATTCATCAATTAAGTTTATCTGCGCATTGTATGAAACATGTCGTTTACTTAAAGCCAGTCTAAGACGAGGATAATTTTTATAAATAAAATAAGGAACTTTACGATCTTTGCTTTCATCTCTCCACCCCTTATTTCGAGTGAGCACCACCACATTATTAGGATGGCCCATTGCAATAGCACGCTCTACAGGTATACTGTCAGCAATACCTCCATCGAGCATCGGAATGCCATCAACATTTACGATCTTACTAACATAGGGCAAACTACTCGAAGCACGAACTATATCCAATGCACGCTGTCGATCACTCAGTTCCTGAAGATACATAGGTCTTCCTGTCTTACAATTAGTCGTTACACATTCAAAACGATGTGCATATTTAAAATAAGTATCAAAGTCAAACGGCAAAAGCTGATTTGGAAACTTATCATAAAGCAATTCTCTGTCGAAAATGCATCCCTGAGTAACCAAATGACGTATACCTATATATTTATAACGATCAAGATAGTCGATATTAGATATGCGAGCACGACGAGGCTGACGACTGATGTAGCTCATACCATTACAGGCACCAGCAGAAACGGCACAAACATAACGAAAATACAGTTCATGCTTCATAAAGGCATCAAGTACACCACTTGTAAATACTCCTCGCATACCTCCTCCTTCCAGTACAAGTCCTGTGTTTAAGTTTAATTTCATCAGTAAACTGCTAAATATTGATAATTTTAAAGTAAATATCCCATTTTATTGCAAAGTTACTATATTTTTACCAAAAAAAGTTTTACCTTTGCCAAAAGTTTATGACTTTATAACGAATATGTTTAATAAGCAAACTTATATAGAACGTCGCGAAGAACTTAAAAAACTAGTTGGAAGCGGTGTAATTATACTTTTTGGTAACAACGAATCGCCTTGTAACTTTCCTAATAATAGTTACTATCCGTTCCGTCAGGACTCTTCATTTCTGTACTATTTCGGACAGAAACGGGATGGATTAGTAGGCGTCATTGATATCGACAACAATATAGAAACACTTGTCGGGGATGATATCGAAATTGAAGATATCGTATGGTACGGCAAAGTAGATAGTGTACACGATATGGCAGAGCAAGTAGGTGTAGCCAATACTGCTCCTATGAAGACTTTAAAGACTATCTGCAATACAACTATGGCTGCTAAGCGCAAGATACATTATTTACCTCCTTACCGCTACGATATCAAATTGCAAATTTTCGATTTGATGGGTATTCACCCTAATCAGCAGAAAGAAGAAGCATCAATGAACCTGATTCAGGCTATCGTAAAGATGCGTTCTAGTAAAACTACTGAAGAAATTGAAGAACTAGAAAGAGCTGCTGTTATCGGCTATAAAATGCATACCACCGCAATGCGTCTTACCAAACCAGGTGTAACTGAAAAATTTGTAGGTGGACAAGTAGACGGAGTTGCTAATAGTTATGGTGCTATGGTTAGTTTCCCTACCATATTCTCTCAACACGGCGAAATTATGCATGGAAATCCTTCCATGAACATTTTGGAAAGTGGTCGTCTCGCACTATGCGACGCCGGAGCTGAAACCATAAACCATTATTGCTCTGATAACACACGAACCTTTCCTGTTAATGGTAAATTCTCTCAGCGACAGCTGGAAATTTACTCTATCGTGGAAAGTTGTCACGACTTGACACTTAAATTGGCAAAACCAGGCGTAAAGTATTGGGATGTACATTTCGCTGTTTGCAAGCACATGACAGACAAACTCAAAGAGCTAGGTCTGATGAAGGGCGATACTGAAGAAGCGGTAGCTGCAGGTGCCCATGCAATGTTTCTTCCTCATGGACTTGGACACATGATGGGTATGGACGTACATGACATGGAGAATTTTGACCAAATTAATGTAGGTTTTGACGAAGAAACCCGCCCTAACCTTGAGCAATTTGGTACAAATTGTCTGCGTATGGGAAGAAAACTCGAAGAAGGTTTTGTCGTAACTGATGAACCAGGTATCTATTTCATCCCAGCCCTCATTGACGAATGGAAGGCATCAGGCCACTGTAAAGAGTTTATAAACTTCGATAAGCTCGAGACCTATAAAGACTTTGGAGGTATTCGCATTGAAGACGATGTACTCATCACTAAAGACGGATGTCGCTTTATTGGTAAAGACCGCATTCCATATCATCCAAAAGACGTGGAAAACTTCATGGCCAACAATTAATGAGAATTTAAATAATAACAATAACACAAAAAACAGTCGAAGAGAGATACATAAGCATATTTTTATTTCTTAACACGACGCAATTTAAAATTATGAGAAAAGTTTTAGTTTTGGCAGCTCTTGCAGGACTTGCATTGAGTGCAAATGCTAAGTCTGACAAGGACACAACTAAGGTTAACAAGAATGCTCCTGTATTCACAGTAATTAAAGAGAACCCTATCACAAGTGTAAAAGATCAGAATCGTAGCGGTACGTGCTGGGCTTACTCAACTTTAAGTTTCTTTGAGAGCGAGATTTTGAAAAAAACTGGTAAGACTTACGATCTCTCAGAGATGTTTGTTGCTAACAAAACCTACATGGATCGTGCTGTAATGGCTGTTCGTATGCATGGTGATGTATCTTTCTCTGAAGGTGGAAGCGCTTACGACCCATTGTATTGCATTCAGCACTATGGTATCGTACCTGAATCTGCTATGCCAGCTCCAGGTACACTTACAGGTGACTCTTTAGCAAACTTCGGTGAATTCTTCTCTGTACTTACACCTTATGTTGAGGCTATTGCAAAGAGTAATAAGAAGAAACTATCTCCAGCATGGAAGAATGGTCTCCAGGGCATCCTTAATTCTTATATCGGCAACTGCCCAGAGAAATTCACATATCAGGGTAAGACATATACCCCACAGTCTTTCGCAGCAAGTTTGGGTCTTGATTGGAACGATTATGTGTCATTCACTAGCTTTACTCATCACCCATTTTGGAGCCAGTTTGCAGTAGAAGTACAAGATAATTGGCGTTGGCCAATGAGCTACAACGTACCAATGGACGATCTTTGCGCTATCATTGATAACGCTATCAAAAATGGTTATACTGTAGCATGGGGTGGCGACGTAACTGAGGATGGATTCACCCGTCAGGGTCTTGGCATTGCCTTCGATGTAAAGAAGGTTCGCTCTATGGCAGGTACCGATGCTGACCATTGGTTCAAAATGTCTAAGGATGAAAAGAAAGAAAAATTTGATTCTCTAGGTGTAAATGCTCCAGAAATCACTCCTACTCAGGAAATGCGTCAGGAAGCATATGATAACTGGGAAACAACAGACGACCATGGTATGCATATCTATGGTATCGCTAAAGACCAAAATGGTAAGGAATACTACATGGTAAAGAACTCATGGGGTAAGTATGGTAAGTATAATGGCACATGGTACATGACCAAAAAATATGTTGCTTACAAGACCATGGATTTCATGGTAAATAAAAATGCAGTACCTAAGAACCTTCGTAAGAAACTTGGCATCTAAATAAGTACAAGTCAAACCTATCCGCTAAGCGGAATAGTTTACAAGATACAAAAAAGCGTAAAACAATATTGTTTTACGCTTTTTTTTTGTAACTTTACGGGCAGAAATAAAAATAATTTAAAATGCATTTTAAATGGAAATACACGACACCTACATCAGAACAAGACGAAGCAGCTAAAGCCTTAGGAGAAAAGCTCAACATGAGCACTATCCTAGCGCAATTGCTTATACGACGTGGCATATCCACAGAAAGTGCCGCCAAAAGATTTTTTCGCCCACAATTGGGCGACCTCATCAACCCTTTCCTTATGAAGGATATGGATGTGGCCGTAGATCGACTGAATGATGCTATGGGTAGAAAAGAAAGAATCTTGGTATATGGCGACTACGATGTGGACGGATGCACAGCAGTAGCACTGGTGTACAAATTTCTACAGCAATTCTATTCCAATATAGAATACTATATACCCGACCGCTATAACGAGGGATATGGTGTGAGCAAACAAGGAATAGACTATGCATACGAAAACGGTGTTAAACTGATTATTATACTTGATTGTGGAATCAAAGCTATTGAAGAGATAGCCTATGCGAAAAGTCTTGGCATAGACTTTATCATTTGTGACCATCACGTTCCTGACGATGTGATGCCTGAAGCTGTGGCCATTCTCAATCCCAAAAGAACAGACGATAGTTTTCCTTTCAAACACTTGTGCGGATGTGGTGTCGGCTTTAAATTTATGCAAGGCTGGGCTAAAAATAATGGTATCCCATTCTCGCAGTTAATTCCTCTCCTCGACTTTTGTGCTGTGGCAATTGCAGCAGACATAGTTCCTGTAGTTGATGAAAATCGTATACTTGCCTTCCATGGACTCAAACAACTAAATCAGAATCCAAGCGTCGGCCTGAAAGCAATTATCGATATCTGTGGCCTAAATGGAAGAAATATCACGATGAGCGATATAATCTTTAAAATAGGTCCAAGAATTAATGCATCTGGACGTATGGAGAATGGTAAGGAAAGCGTAGACTTGCTAGTTGAAAAGGATTTCTCCTCCGCTATCCAAATGGCAAAACATATCAACGAATATAACGAACAGCGCAAAGATATTGACAAGCAGATGACGGAAGAAGCCAACCAAATCGTAGGAAGATTGGAAAGCCAAAAACATCAGTCGAGTATTGTACTCTATGATGAAAACTGGAAAAAAGGTGTCATCGGTATTGTAGCATCTCGACTGACAGAAATCTATTTCCGACCTACCGTAGTTATCACTAAATTTGGTGAATTCGCAACAGGTTCTGCTCGAAGTGTCACAGGTTTTGATATCTATTCTGCAATTAAAAGTTGCCGCGATCTCCTTATCAACTTTGGCGGACATACTTATGCTGCAGGTCTTACTATGAAATGGGAAGATGTAAAGGAATTCAGAAAACGATTCCAGGAATATGTCGAAAGCCATATCGAACCTGAACAAATCGAAGCAACACTCGATATCGATGCTGTGCTCGATTTTAAGGATATTACTAAAAAGTTGCATACTGACTTGAAAAAATTTGCACCTTTTGGTCCTGGAAATCCAAAACCTTTGTTCTGCACCATAGGTGTCTATGACTATGGCACAAGCAAAGTAGTTGGCAGGCAACAGGAACATATCAAATTAGAATTAGTCGATTCGAAATCAAGCAACGTGGTCAATGGTATAGCCTTTGGACAGAGTGCAAGTGCACGATACATCAAAAGCAAACGCAGTTTCGACATAGCGTATACTATAGAAGACAACGTATTCAAAAAGAATCAAGTTCAGTTGCAGATAGAAGATATTCGTCCTACAGAATATTAAATACATACATGGATTATCTAAAGATACTTCATCAATACTGGGGGTATCCTGACTTTCGCGGTATTCAAAGAGAAATCATTGAATCTATCGGCAAAAGTCAGGATACTCTTGGACTTATGCCTACTGGTGGTGGAAAATCTATCACCTTTCAAGTTCCTGCACTTGCAAAAGATGGTGTCTGCATTGTAATAACACCACTCATCGCACTAATGAAAGATCAGGTGGCCCATTTAAAGGACAAAGGTATTTTGGCTGATGCTATTTATTCGGGCAAAAACCATTCTGAAATCATTCAAATACTCGAAAATTGCATTTTCGGAAGAACGAAATTTTTATATGTTTCGCCAGAACGTTTATCTACTGAACTATTCCAAACAAAACTTAAACATATTAAAGTGAGCTTTATCACCGTAGATGAAGCACACTGTATCAGCCAATGGGGATATGACTTTCGTCCGTCATACCTAAAAATTGCCGACATCAGAAAAATGAAACCAGACGTGCCAATCCTGGCCCTTACTGCTACGGCAACTCCAGAAGTAATTGATGATATCCAAGAAAAACTTGATTTCAAGCATAAAAATGTTTTCCGCATGAGCTTTGAACGCAAAAATTTGGCTTATGTGGTACGAAAGACTGCTGATAAATATGGAGAACTTATTCATATACTATCTTCTGTACCAGGATGTGGCATTGTATATGTTAGAAGTCGAAAACGATGCAAAGAGATTGCCTCTATGCTCAATGATAGCGGAATAAGCTCTACTTTCTATCACGCGGGGTTAGACCCAATCATCAAAGATGAACGACAAAAGGCTTGGCAAAATAATGAAAAAAGAATCATTGTTGCTACAAATGCCTTTGGTATGGGTATCGACAAACCTGATGTACGCATCGTTGTACACATCGACTGTCCCGACTCCTTAGAAGCATATTTCCAAGAGGCAGGCCGTGGTGGAAGAGACGGACAAAAAGCTTATGCTGTACTATTGTACAATGATAATGACAAACTTAAACTTCACAAACGTGTTATCGATACTTTCCCAGAGAAAGATTATATTAGGAACATATACGAACATCTCGCTTACTTTTACCAAATTGGTGTAGGAAGTGGATATGGAAATACTTTCGAATTTCATATTGATAAGTTTAGTTATACATATAAATTCTTTCCTATACCAGTAAACAGTTCACTACATATCCTGGATCGATGTGGATATATTCATTATGAAGATAATCCTGACAGCAAGGCACGCTTGCGCTTTATATTAGGGAGAAATGATTTGTATCAGCTGAATTCACTTTCCGCAAACGAAGAACTCATCATAACAGAATTACTTCGTGATTATGGAGGACTTTTTACTGATTACGTCTATATAGACGAATTTCTTATAGCACAAAAAACGAATATTCCTTTAGAAAACATTTATCTGATACTAAAAAATCTTAGTGCAAGACATATCATCAACTTTATTCCAAGAAGAAAGATGCCATACATTACCTATCTACGAGACAGGGAAGATGGCATAAATATTAAGATACCATCATCAGTATATGAAAATAGAAAGGAGCAGTTTGTCAAACGAATTGAAGCTATGATCAACTATGCTGAAAATGATTACGTCTGCAGAAGCCGACAACTTCTTTTATACTTCGGTGAAGATAATAATCATGATTGTGAACAATGCGATGTATGCCTAACCCACCATACACAAACATCACAGAAAGACATAGAACAGGCTAAAAAAGACATTCTACAATACTTAAGTGACAAAGAGACTCATTTAATTACTGAGCTTAAAACTTTAAATCTTCCTGAAAAGATATTTGATGAAGCATTAGAATCGCTCATTCTAGAAAATCAGGTTTTTATTGAGTATTCAGAAATCAGAATAGCATAAATAGAAATTTATCTATAGAATGCTTTTCAGAAAAGATATAAAAAAGGAGCGACCATTTCACAATGGCCACTCCCGGTTTCAACATTATGTACGAGAAAAAAATTAGTTATTTTCAGGACGAAGTTGACGAACAGTTTCAGCAGCACGCCACATTTCCATGTCATGCATTTCCTTCAACTCCGCATTCAACTTTTCACGATAATCTGGTTCAGAATTCTTATCAATTGAAATCTGAGCCTCAGTACCATTCTGTACACTCAGATACAACCATTCCATTACAGGCTTAATAGCTTCCTTGAAACGTGGACGCCAATCAAGAGCACCACGCTGAGCTGTTGTAGAGCAGTTAGCATACATCCAGTCCATACCCTTTTCACCGAATAATGGGCCAAGGCTTTGAGTAAGCTCTTCTACTGTTTCATTGAAAGCTTCTGATGGAGAATGACCATGCTCACGAAGTACCTCATACTGAGCTTCGAGAAGACCCTCTATAGCACCCATCAGAGAACCACGCTCACCAGTAAGGTCAGAAGTAGCTTCTTTCTGGAATGTAGTTTTGAACATATAACCAGCACCAATACCAATACCAAAGGCTATAGTCTTTTCCTCTGCCTTACCAGAAGCATCCTGATAAACAGCATAAGAACAGTTCAATCCACGACCTTCCTGAAACATTGTACGAAGTGAAGTTCCAGAACCCTTAGGAGCAACCATGATTACGTCAGTATCTTTACCAGGAACAACACCTGTACGATCAGCCCAGTTAATTGCAAAACCGTGTGAATAGTACAAAGTCTTACCTGCCAATTTATCTTTAATTTGAGGCCAAACTGCAATCTGACCTGCATCTGAAAGCAACATACAAATAATAGTACCCTTCTCAACTGCCTCATCGATAGAGAACAAAGTCTTACCTGGTACCCAACCATCAGCTACAGCTTTGTCGTAAGTTTTACCTTCGCGCTGGCCCACAATGACATTAAAACCGTTATCACGCAGGTTACATGCCTGACCAGGACCCTGAATACCATAACCGATTACGGCAATAGTTTCATTTTTCAAAACCTCATGTGCTTTCTCCAAAGAAAACTCTTTGCTGGTGACAACAGTCTCGACAACACCACCAAAATTCATTTGTGCCATATTAATTAATTTTTATGCGATTTATTTATATCGCGGTTTATTTATTTGTCTTAAATCTAAAATCGATTGCAAAGATAATAAATTATAATTAAACTACAAAATTTTCTTTCAATCTTTTACAAATTTAACGCTACTTCTTACAACTTCAACTTCGTTTTGCTCATTTAAACTACGTTTATTTATGCGTATATTGTATTCATTATCACCTACTTGCTCACGATAGAAACATAATTTATCACCTTGATGAGATTCTGCCACATACGCAATCTCAAATCTTTTCAATCGATACTGTTTGTAAAAATCGACATCAAAAAGATCTAATACATGCTCAATGTACTTTACTGAATTAATATGACCATTAATATCGACATCACTATAATTAGTATCGATGACACGAACGAGTTCTACGTCTTTGCTCATCTTTACTCTTGAACAAGCCTTAATCGGATCATGCAACTCGGTTTCTACATAATCCAAGATTTTACCATCCTCAATGGATAAAATATCAGCAGGCTGTCGGGTTTCTGTATCTATCATGGCCCATACACTTCGACCATATCCGTATACATGTCCACCCTCACCTGTAACCTTGAAATTACGACTTGTGAAAAACTTCATTGCACTTTCCACCCATGTTTCAACAAAAAACGGATCATAAGCTTCAGGCATTTCTTCCATTTCTATCGCAAGCCTACTCAACACCCATGTTTTCTTAATCGTATTAAGGTATAACATACCATATCCACGATCATTACTGTGAAAATCTGCAGCATTCAACATTGCATTTCCCAAATGCCCCATAAAAAGCTTCTTTGAAAAATCACAATGGAATGGCTCTGCCATAAATTTGTATTTACCAACTTTTGGCAATAGTTCACTCATAATTTCTCCCTCGTTATTTATATATTTTATTAATCAGACGATCCTGCCTCAATATTTTGCTGTTCATCAAGAAAATCAGTGATGGTTTCTTCTTTACTTCTAGTAACAGCTATCTTACCTGTTCTAGTATACTGCAAAATACAGTTTGCCTCATTCAACTTTTTAAACAATGTAGCTATATCTTCTGTTACACCACCCATCAAAACTGTAGTGTATGTTGGGTTGACTTCTAACATACGTGCATCAAGATGACGAATTGCTCTACTAATTTCAGGATTAGCCAACAATGTAGGAGTCGCAATCTTAAAGAGGGCTACTTCATAGATAAATAGTTCATCATCTGTATAATACTGAGCCTTCACCACATCTATTTTTTTTTCAATAGCCTTAGTTATCTTCTTTATCTGCTCTTCATCACTCCAAGCCGTTATCGTGTATTTATGAATATTCTTGATACTACTCGCTGATACATTTAAACTCTCAATATTTACTTGTCTACGAGTAAATACTGCAGTGATCTGATTAAGGATACCTGCGATATTCTCTGAATAAACCAGCAATGTATATAATTTCTTATCCATTTCTGTAATCTTCATTTTAACAATTAGTAATCGAGTTCCAACAGCATTTCGTTGACACTCTTTCCAGGCAATGTCATTGGCACTATATCCTCATTCTCCTTAATAGCACATTCCAAAATATATGGGCCATCAGTGCTGAGCATCTTAGCAATCTTAGCTTTAAGATCCTTACGCTCAATAACAATATCATAAGAAATACCATAAGCACAGGCAATCTTATCATACTGAGGATTCATCATATGTGTAAAAGAATGACGTCCATTAAACATCAAATCTTGCCACTGACGTACATTACCAAGATAATTATTATTCAGGATAATCATCTTCAAAGGTACCTGCTGCTCCATAATTGTACCTAATTCCTGAATACTCATTTGAAAGCCACCATCACCCATAAAACAGCATATTGTACGGTCAGGAGCCCCAAAACAAGCACCAACTGCTGCAGGAAGACCAAAACCCATAGTACCGAAACCACCACTCGTTACAATAGAGCGCTTTTTATGATACTTGAAATAACGGCTAGAAATCATCTGGTTTTGACCAACATCGTTTACCAATACAGCTTCACCATAAGTTTGCTCTGCAACTTCGTTTACGACCTCTCCCATTAACAAAGGTCCCTCTGTAGGATGAATATCAGGCTGAATAACTTTTTCATTTTCCAAATCAGCATACTTCTGAAAAGACTCTATCCATTCCTTATGCTCATTTTTATTTAGAAGACGTGTAATAGCTGGTAAACTTTGCTTACAATCGCCCAAAACAGGTACATCTGCCTTAATATTTTTGTTCAGTTCAGCGCTATCAATATCTAAATGAATAATCTTTGCTTGCCTCGCATATGTAGAAGGCAAACCTGTTACACGATCGCTGAAACGCATGCCAATAGCGATAAGCACATCACATTCCTGAGTCTGCATATTGGTAGCATAAGCTCCATGCATTCCTAACATACCCTTATTTAAAGGATGATTACTAGGAAGTGCAGAAAGTCCAAGCAACGTACGTCCTGCAGGGATATCTGCCTTTTCAAGAAATTCAATTAACTCATTTTGAGCATTGCCCAATTCAACACCTTGACCAACCAAAGCAAAAGGCTTCTTTGCTTGATTAATTAAATCTGCAGCCTCCTTAATTCTTTCTGGGTTAAGTTGTGGATAAGGTACATAACTGCGAACATGTTCAACCTTTACAGGAATCCATTCACAGGTATGAACTTGTGAATTCTTAGGGAAGTCAAGAACAACAGGCCCTGGACGACCTGAACGCGCAATATAAAAAGCACGACTAACTGCCCACGCTACATCCTCTGGTCTACGAATTTGATAAGCCCACTTACACACAGGCTGTGCCACACCCACCAAGTCTACTTCTTGAAATGCATCAGTACCCAAAGCACCAACACCAACCTGACCTGCAATAACAACTAATGGAGTTGAATCCATCATAGCATCAGCAATACCCGTCAAGGTATTCGTAGCGCCTGGTCCACTAGTAACAACACATACACCTACTTCACCACTGACTCGGGCATAACCTTGAGCTGCATGAGCTGCAGCTTGCTCATGACGGACCAATACATGGTCGAACAGTTTAGTTTCACCTCGCGTGTAAGTATAAAGAGCATCAAAGACTGGCATGATAGCTCCACCGGGATAACCAAAGATGGTCTTTACACCTTCGTTTTTTAGGGAGCGCATCAAAGCTTCAGCTCCTGTTATCAATTCTTTAGCCATATTTATGAATGCTTTCTATTCAAAAGTGCCGTACAAACAAAATTATTTTATTTTACGGCACCCTATATTTAAATAAAAGTTTAACTTCTTTAATCTATAATTCTAACACCACCCAAATCTGCGGATGCTACACTCTGAGCATATGCTTTCAAGGCTTTGCTGACGACTCGATTACGTTTTAAAGGCTGCTGTGGACGAGCTGCAAGTTCCTCATCACTCAACTTAACATTAATTGAACGACTTGGAATATCAATAACAATAATGTCACCATCTTTAATTTTACCTACATTTCCACCTGAAGCAGCTTCTGGAGAGATGTGACCGATACTCAATCCAGAAGTTCCACCAGAAAAACGACCATCAGTGATAAGAGCACATTCTTTACCCAAATGACGGCTTTTAATATAAGATGTTGGATAAAGCATCTCTTGCATACCAGGACCTCCCTTAGGTCCTTCATGTGTAATAACCACACAATCTCCTGATTTTACCTTACCACCAAGTATGCCCTCACACGCATCTTCCTGAGAATCAAAGCACACAGCAGGACCCTCAAAATGCCACAATTCAGGTGCTACACCGGCAGTTTTTACAACACAACCCTTCTGTGCAATATTGCCAAAAAGCACGGCTAGCCCTCCATCTTTAGTGTATGCATGCTGTAAATCACGAATACAACCATTCTCACGATCTGTATCCAAACTCTCCCACTGTTCGTTCTGGCTACCCATCTTAGTAGAAAAACGACGCCCAGGAGCACTATGGTAAATTCTATTTGCCTCGTCATTTACAGTATTACCTGTAATATCATACTTACTGATGGCTTCATCCAATGTTAATCCATCTACTCGATTTACATTTCCACGAATTAAACCACCTCTATTCAATTCATTCAAAATACCCAAAATTCCTCCAGCACGATTACATTCTTGTACAGAATACTTCTGAGTGTTAGGAGACAACATACAAAGACAAGGTACTGCACGACTCAACTTATCAATATCTTCCATCTTAAACTCCGCACCCGCTTCTTGTGCAACAGCCAATAAATGAAGTATAGTATTTGTACTACCACCCATAGCAATATCTAATGTCATAGCATTCAAGAAAGCATCACGGGTTGCAATATTTTTTGGTAATACACTTTCATCACCATCTTCATAATAAGCATATGCATTCTTCACTATTTGACGAGCAGCATCCTTAAAGAGACGAATACGATTCTCATGAGTTGCTAAAATAGTTCCATTACCAGGGAGTGAAAGCCCAATGGCCTCTGTCAGAGAGTTCATAGAATTAGCTGTAAACATACCGGAACAACTACCACAACCTGGGCAAGCACTATTTTCAATTTTCTCCAAATCCTCATCACTAACTGAAGTATCACCACCGTTAATCATGGCAGTAATCAAATCTGCATTCTGACCTTTCCAACGACCTGCTTCCATAGGACCACCTGAACAGAAAATAGTAGGGATATTCAATCGCATTGAAGCCATAAGCATTCCAGGTGTCACTTTATCACAATTTGAGATACAAATCATAGCATCAGCCTTGTGAGCATTTACCATATACTCAACAGAGTCTGCTATCAAGTCACGACTTGGTAGAGAATAAAGCATACCATCATGCCCCATAGCTATACCATCATCAATTGCAATAGTATTAAACTCTGCGGCATAACATCCCATAGCCTCTATCTCCTGCTTAACAATTTGGCCGATTTCATGAAGATGTGTATGTCCTGGAACAAATTGAGTAAATGAATTTACAATTGCTATAATTGGTTTTCCCATCTGCTCGTGTTTCATACCAGCTGCTACCCACAAAGCACGGGCACCAGCCATTCTTCTGCCTTGAGTACAGACAGCACTTCTTAACTGATGTTTCATATCTGTTATTATATATTTTCTATTTCGTCTCTCATTATTCTGCAAAGGTAAACATAAAATCAGTAATAACCAACAATTTTCTAATAAACTTTACCGTTTTAAAGCAAATTTGTTACTAAATTCAATAAATAATAATTAGATTATAAGTATTTTAATATCACAAGCTTTTCAAAAACATCTAAACTACTACAGATTAAAACACACAGATAATGATTATTGTATACCTGCTAACAAAACAAAAAAAGTCATAAGACACGATTTTAAACAAAAAAAAATCCCAAGCCTTATAAAGGCTTGGGATTATATTTAAATCTTTTAATTAAAGATTAATCCTTTGTTGTATCGTTAAAAGTAGCAACGCGGTTGAACTCTACCTGCTCAAAGAGCTTATCAGTTACACCACAACCAGTAGCCTTCAAACGATCTGCAGAAATTTTGTACTTCTTAACCAAAGCATTCTTAACAACTTCAGCACGTTTCTGAGAAAGTTTCTGATTGAACTCAGCATTACCTTCTGGAGAAGCATAACCCTTAATCTCTACATTTGCCTCTGGGTGATTCTTCATGTAAGAAGCAATCAACTCAATTGGAGCATACTGAGCTTTGTCAATAGAACTCTTACCCTGACGGAAGAGAACTGTTGGCTGAAGATTTGTTGCAGTAGCAGCCTTCTTAGGCTTCTTCTGGCACTCATCAAGAGCATTCTGAAGATCAGCAATCTTCTTATCTTTAGCAGAAAGCTGAGCATCCTTATCGTTCAAATCTGAACGAAGGCTATTAATCTGATTATTCAAGCCATCAATTTCGTTCTGATCACGAAGCTGAGCGATTGTGAAGTTATGAGTACCATTTGAGTTCTTGAACTTATAAACAATACCTGCATTAAGCTGGAAGAAACTCTTATTGAGGTTATACTCAATACCCTGACCACCATTCTCGCCATTCAAATACCAAGTCATAGATGGCTCAACATAAATCTGCCATGCCTTTGAAGAACCTAAATTGAATGCGAAGTCGATACCTGCTTTAGAAGTCAATGCATTGTGATTTTTACCAGCGCTTTCAGTACCAAACTGATGGAACCAACCCAAACCTGCTACAGGGATAACCTCAAATACACGTGGCTCACCTTTATAACCACCAAACCAGTTACTCAAGTTTACAGTACCAAGCAAGCTTGTATTCAAACCGCGAACTACAGTACCACGAGAAACACCTGGCTTGTTTGAAAAATAAGCATTGCTCTCAGCAGCCAAACCAAATACTGGAGTAAACCAACGACCGATGCGAAGACCAGCATTAGGGTTTAAGTTTTTCAACCAAGAGTAACCTGTTGTCTTTGTTGCAACACCGCCATTAATACCTACATAAAAATTGTCAAATGTCTTGCTCTCAGTTACAGTCTGAGCTGATGCTGAAACTGCCATCGTAGCAGCTGCAAGCAGTAATCCTAATTTTTTCATACTCTCTTGTAGTTTATAAAATTGATTTTTAATTTTACTTATCTCTTAAAAGCATTGCAAAGGAATAAATTTTTTTCGAAACAAGCAAATTTTTTATGAAGAAAAATGAATTTTCCTTTAAGAAAAGTGAAAATAGTGTATTTTTCTTGCTTTTTAAATGCAAAATGGCTCTTTTTTTGTAGTTTTTTTATACTTTTGGTATCTGATGAAAAAAATTATATTGATAACAGGAGGACAAAGATCTGGTAAAAGCAGTTTTGCAGAAAAATTAGCTTTATCATTGTCTCCTAATCCTATTTATATAGCCACCGCTCATATTTGGGACGAAGAGTTTCGTCAGCGTGTCATTCGACATCAACAAAGAAGAGGTCGAAACTGGATTAATATCGAAGAAGAAAAATATCTATCCAAACATCATATACATAATAAAGTGTGTGTTATTGACTGTATCACTTTATGGTGTACTAATTTTTTCTTCGACAGCACTAAAAAAGAAATGAATCAACCATCTATTAACGAAGTTCTTCAAAACCTCAAAGATGAATTCGATCACTTTACTCAACAAGATGCTACTTTTATATTTGTAACAAATGAAATTGGAAGTGGTGGAGTTAGCAATAGTTCTGTACAGCGTCGATTTACCGACTTACAGGGATGGATGAATCAATATGTAGCAGCAAAAGCCAACGAAGTAATATTAATGGTTTCCGGCATCCCTGTCAAAATTAAAGAATAAGATATTTTTATGCAGCACTTTCATATTTTAGAACCAGACCAAACTATTCGTCAAGAAGCACTTGAAAAAATAGATAACCTCAATAAGCCCAAAGGATCTTTAGGTATTCTAGAGAACATTGCGCTTAAGCTCTGTCTTATCCAACAAACTTTATCCCCTTCTCTCCACTATCCTTGTCATCTTCTTTTAGGAGCTGATCACGGCATAGAGCGTGAAGGAGTATCCGCTTCGCCACGAGAAGTAACTTGGCAACAAATGATAAATTTCACCCGTGGAGGCGGATTCGTTGATGTTATGTGCAGGCAACACAATTTTGAGCTCAAAATTGTAGATATGGGAGTTGATTACGACCTATCCGATTTTCATACTATCATTAATTATAAAATAGCTCATGGTACAGCCAACTTTTTACAACAAGAAGCAATGACTCTACAGCAATGGAATGAATGTATAGAAAGAGGTTGTCAGCTCGTCGATCAATGTATAGCAAAAGGAAGCACCATTATTAGTATAGGAGAAATGGGTATAGGGAACACTTCCCCTTCCAGTATATGGATGAGTCTTTTTGGAAATATGCCACTCGATATCTGCATTGGTGCGGGCTCAGGCCTAAACAGTGCTGGCATTCAACATAAATTAAAGGTATTAACTAAAAGTGTACAAAAATTCCTGACCAAATTCCCAGATATTGCAGAAACACTGAGCAATACACCTCAAGGCAAATGTCCAAACTACACTTTTAAACAAACAGAACAAATACTTTATTATTTTTCTGGATTTGAAATGGCAGCAGCTATAGGTGCAATGTTGCGAGCAGCAGAGAGACACGTTACTATTTTAATTGACGGCTTTATCATGACGGCTTGCATACTCGGTGCAAGCAAACTATATCCAAATGTTCTTCACTATGCAATCTTTGGGCATTGTGGCGACGAATCAGGCCATCAGAAAATGCTCAACTTACTACATGCTCAACCATTATTGCAACTTGGTCTACGATTAGGCGAAGGAACAGGGGCCTTATGCGCTTTTCCTATAGTTGACTCCGCATGTCGTATGATAAATGAAATGAACAATTTCGAAAATGCAAAAATCACCAAATATTTTTAATTTACATACTGTTACCCAAAATTATTCTATCTGATTACGTAAAAATGCAAATACCAATAGATAAAAAGATTAAGATAAAGGATCGAATCTATGCAGCTTTTATCTTTTTTACAAGATTACCTTTTTGGAGAATATACCAACCTACACGTGAGGCATACGAAACCGTTGTTGAACATTGGCCATTAGTAGGATGGCTAACAGGAATAGCAATGGCAGGAACACTATATCTATGTCACTTGATACTTCCTTTATCACTATCTATCCTTTTAGCCATGCTCGTTCGAATACTCCTAACTGGAGCATTACACGAAGATGGATTAGCAGACTTTTGCGATGGATTTGGCGGAGGTACTTCACGTGAAAAAATATTATCCATCATGAAAGATAGCCACATTGGCACTTATGGAGTTATAGGGCTCATCTTATACGAATTAATATTTTTCCAGACAATATCTACAATCTGTAGCATAACAGAAATGAAGACTTGTATATTTGCAATAATAGGTGGTGATGCATTTTCGAAAATGATAGCTGCTCAAATTATTCAATTTCTACCATATACCCGAAATGCCGAAACAGCAAAAAATGGTGTGGTCTACCGCAAATTAAGCTTAAAATCAGGAATTAGTCTATTTGTCCAAGGGGTATTACCTATGATACCACTCTTATATAGTACAGGCTTTGCTCATATAAATTGGATTATCTTTGCACCTTGTATAACCATGTTTCTTCTTTATACACTGATGAACAAGAAAATAGGAGGTTATACAGGTGACTGTTGTGGTGCAATTTTTCTCCTCTGTGAGCTTACTTTCTACATCGCTTTTGCAGGCACAATATATTATAACATCGTTACAACATAATCTATTACAGAAGACGTTCACTTAAATTTGAATAACCTCTATACCCCCATAATCTACCAAATGCCCATCAGATCCGTAAGCATGTTCCACATCAAATAATCCTGCGTATATACCAGCACATAACAAGACTCCACCATGTGCAAATACAATAACACGCTCATAACCATACTTGGTTAATTCTGAAAGAAAGCAAGTTACTCGCCTATAAAATTCAGGAAACGATTCACCATGAGGAGTAGGTAAATGAAGATAATCTTCAGACCATAATTTGAAATAAGGATCGCTAATCCATAAATGGTCATAGCTCTTCATTTCCCAATCTCCCATATTAAATTCCTTTAGCCGATCATCAAATTTCGGATATATAAAGCCACAATGAGCAGCCAACTTCCGAGCACGTAATAAAGGAGAACAATAAACAGCATCAAAACAATTATTCAAAGTTGAAGCGTTTTCATCCTTTCCAACAAGGGCTCTAAGAGTTTCATACGTTCGTTGTGCTTCTTCCGGAAAAGATTCTGCTAAAGGCACATCACTCCACCCATAGCAAGTTCCTTTCCGAACACCTACACTTGTGTGTCTAACAAGAACTATTTTCATTTATAATTCAATAACTTTCCAATCTCTTGCGTTTACTATAATAGTCTTTTCACCTATCTTTAGATTCAAAGGCTGTGACAGAATATTCACCACTCTAAGCCAAGTCTTGTTTGATTTAGAATTCTTAACTACACTTATACCAACATACTTTTTCAAAGCCTCATCAATATTAAGCTTAGATTCAACATAAATATCTCCACTATGTGTACTAAAATCTTTCTGTACTTGATAGTTCAAAGTTGTCTTAACATCCCTATTTGTGAAATATATCATATCAGGTTGCCAGTTACTGTGTCCCACTTTACATAGCATAGGAGCATAACTAGCCATTTCCACGACATCTCCATTTCGCTCAATATTTGTAAGATGCAAAGCTTCTGCTAAAGCATTATCCTTTTCATCTTTTCCACGACTAGCATATTCACCTAAATATACTTTAGAAGCCTTACGATCATAATCGTCATAATAATTCTGATGATTTAAGAACCACGATGGTTGCTCATAATAATGTTCATCTACCGCACTAAAGAGATTAGCAACATTGCCCTTGCTATCTTTAAACTTTTCGCGCTTAGCAATTTTCCAGCCTTCGATATAATCACTAGATGGATAATGAAAAGGACCTACTGTTCCTATAACTTCCATATCAGGATACTTTGCTTTTACGGCTCTACTGATCATGAGATAGCGTTCCTCAAAAACAGTAGAAATCAAGTCCTCATTACCAATACCTATCATTTTCAAGTTAAAAGGAGCAGGATGACCAGCTTCTGCTCTCATTTTAGCCCAGTTCGAAGTGTTAGCATCACCATTCGCCCACTCTATCAAGTCAAGCACGTCTTGCACATAAGCAGGCATTTGACTCATAGGGATACCATTCTGTTGACCAGCCAAGCCGTCCTCATTTGCCTGTGAATTCTGACAAGGCACTCCTGCAGCCAAGACTGGAAGTGGTTCAGCTCCCATATCTTCACACCACTGAAAATACTCATAAAAACCCATTCGCTTCGTCTGATGGTAACGCCAAATATTAGGAGCCGGTTTACGATCTTGATATTTTCCTATACTTTCCTTCCAATGATAGATATTACCTAAGCCATCACCATGAAGCATACATCCACCTGGGAAACGTACGAATTTAGGTTGTAGTTCGGCTATTGTTTCTGCCAAATCTTTACGCAATCCGTGTCCTTTGTAAGTATCCTGAGGCACAAGAGAAACCATATCAATAGCAATTTCACCCTTAGCCTTTTCATCTGGGATAATAGCCAAAAATACTTTATCAAGACTAATATTTTTCTTGGGCTTATCCTCTATATTAAAAATAGCTTGATAATAAGACCACTGATGATTTTCAACTTTGAACTTTGCGTCAGTGATAACTTCGTGATTCCCATTTAACAAGGCTATTCTGAGTTTCTCACGCTTACTATTAGCATCAATATTTCTGGCATAAAAAGATATCGTATATTGAGCTCCTCTTTTGATTTCTATACCATCCCAACCATAATTATAAACTGGAGCCTTTGACAAAACTGCATAATGAGGATTATTACGGCTCAATGGCTGTTTAGTATCGATTTTGAGCTCTGGCTTCCATGCCGTGGTTGCATTCCATACTTTCTTTCGATCATCTTTATTATATTCGAAATCACCATTCTGTATCATTTCAGCCCAAAGTCCTCCATCAGCGCCATAACTAATATCTTCAAAAAAGATGCCATAAAGACGATCTGATATTTGTTTAGTATGATTAAAATCTACATCTAAAGTAGCAAATACAGGAGATGTGACAGGTTTTCCTGCATTATTCATAAAGACAAGAGGAAGAGCTTTTGTATCAGCCTCATTTTGCATATCACGGGCCTGTAATTCAGAAGCCAAATAATTAAGATGAAGCAAAGGTATATCAAACTCATTTCCCTGATAACACTTACCATTAACCGTAGCGGTATCTCTATCCCACAAGATATCATCTGCCGTAACCATCAATGAATCTTCCTCAAAATGACGCATCTGCTGATCACCATGCAGATATCTTTTACCTTCTTTGGTCTTAACATACACATCCCACGTACCATCTTGCATTTCGTACGCAACAGGTTCAGACACACCTTTTTCACGCAACACCGGATAATCTTGTGGACGCCATATTAGAAGATCTTCACTATAAGCCACAGCAAACGCAGGAGCTTTATCATTTACGCCCCACAAAGCTCTCCATGTTCCATCGTTTGCTTTTGTTACAAAAGGATGAAACATTTTTTTGTCAGATCCCCAAGGTCCATAGTCGCTATCTAGCAGCTTACCAATCTCATGCCAACATTCATCATCACCCATATAAGCTGCATGAAGTCCTTGCCGACTATCTGGCGAATATAAAAATATCTGTACTGTCGTATCATTTCCCATTACCGTATATGCAGGCTTCACACTAAGTGCATGCGACTGCATAGCAATCGCTAAGGCAAAGGAAACCAACCCTATTTTTTTCATAAAAGATGATAATTATCAGATTTATAAATGAATATAGGGCGAAATTACTCATTTTCTGACAAACGGCAAAAGAAATATCATATAAAGTACAAATTCTATCAATAATGCTGTATTACTTATCAAACAAAAATGAAATTTAACAAAAAGGGCTTCCTTGCATCCCTGCAAAGAAGCCCGAACAAATTAGAGAGTTATAAAAAAGTCAAGTATTACTGTAATCTTTACTTATAAAATTCTTTTTTTCCTGCAGCCAATGTATTCTTCATTAGTGAGCATATTGTCATTGGACCTACCCCCCCCGGAACAGGAGTTATGAAAGAACACTTTGGTGCTACTTCGTCGAATTTAACATCACCATTGAGACGAAAACCACTCTTACGAGTTGCATCAGGTACACGAGTAGTACCAACATCAATGATAACTGCACCATCTTTAACCATATCAGCAGTTACGAAATTAGGCTTACCGATTGCAGCAATGATAATATCAGCTTCTTGGCACTCTTTCTTCAAATTCGCAGAGTGCGAGTGACACACAGTTACTGTAGCATCACCAAATTGCTTTTGCATCATCAACTGAGCCATAGGCTTACCTACTATATTACTTCTACCAAGCACTACACATTTTTTTCCTGAGGTTTCAATATGGTAGTGCTGCAATAGAGTTATAATACCTAATGGAGTCGCAGAGATGAAACAAGGAAGACCGATAGCCATACGACCAACATTAATTGGATGAAAACCATCAACATCCTTACGATAGTCGATTGCCATAATAATCTTCTGCTCATCAATATGCCTTGGCAATGGCAACTGGACAATAAATCCATCGATATCCTCATCTTTATTAAGTTTATCTACACAAGCCAATAATTCATCTTCTGTTACATCAGCTTCATAGCGTATCAATGTACTTTTAAAGCCACATTGTTCGCAAGCGATAACCTTATTTTTGACATAGGTTTCTGAACCACCATCATGCCCTACCAATACAGCTGCCAAATGAGGCTGCTTACCACCATTTGCAACTATTTTCTTTACCTCTTCTGCTATTTCAGCTTTGATAGCTGCAGCAGTTGCCTTACCATCGATTAGCTCCATTATTTTAGTATACTTCTTTAGTTTTTGGTTTTGTACGTTTGTCTGTTTTTACCAAATGGTTAAAATTTGGGCATACCAGGAATATTCATTCCCTTCATACGTGCCATCATGCTAGCCATCTTGTTACCAGTAACCATCTTCATCATTTTGCGAGTCTGATCAAACTGCTTGATAAGTCGGTTTACTTCTTGAATATCTGTACCAGAACCCTTTGCAATACGTTTGCGACGGCTAGAATTCAGTATTTCTGGATGAGAACGCTCTTCAGGGGTCATACTCTTGATAATAGCTTCAATACCCTTGAATGCATTATCATCTATTTCCACATCACGAATAGCCTTACCTACACCTGGTATCATACTTGCCAGATCTTTCAGGTTACCCATTTTCTTTATCTGTTCTATCTGATTCAAGAAATCGTTGAAATCAAACTGATTCTTCTGAATCTTTTTCTGTAATTTCTTTGCTTCTTCTTCATCAAACTGTTCCTGAGCACGCTCTACAAGAGAGACTACGTCACCCATACCCAAGATACGGTCTGCCATACGTGACGGATGGAACACATCAAGTGCTTCCATCTTCTCACCCGTACCAATAAATTTGATTGGCTTATCAACGACTGTTCTAATAGATAAAGCTGCACCACCACGGGTATCACCATCAAGTTTAGTCAGTACAACACCATCAAAATCAAGACGCTCATTAAATTCTTTCGCTGTATTGACAGCGTCCTGACCAGTCATTGAGTCTACAACAAAAAGGGTTTCATCTGGATGAACATGATTTTTCAGATTAGAAATCTCTGTCATCATCTGTTCATCAATAGCCAAACGACCGGCAGTATCAATGATAACGACATCGTGACTCTTAGCCTTAGCTTCCTGCAAAGCATGGTCTGCAATAGAAAGAACATCTTTATTCTCTGGTTCACAATAAACAGGCACACCAACAGACTCACCAACAACCTTCAACTGATCAATAGCAGCAGGACGATATACGTCACAAGCAACGAGCAAAGGATTCTTATGCTGCTTTGCCTTAAGCAGATTAGCCAATTTACCACTGAATGTCGTTTTACCACTTCCCTGCAAACCACTCATCAGAATAATAGCAGGACGACCTTCAAGTTTCATAGGTACAGACTCACCACCCATGAGCTCTGCCAATTCATCGTGTACAAGCTTAACCAACATCTGACCAGGACTGACAGCTGTCAGAACATTTTGGCCAAGAGCTTTCTCTTTTACACGATTAGTAAAGTCCTTTGCTACTTTGAAGTTCACGTCGGCATCAAGCAGAGCGCGACGAATATCCTTCATTGTTTCAGCTACATTTATTTCGGTAATCTTGCCCTCACCTTTAAGAATCTTAAAGCTGCGTTCAAGTCTGTCACTAAGATTTTCAAACATATTTTTTTATTAATCTACAGTAATATCTATAAATCAGATTTAAATTTTGTAAAAGGTCCCTCCAATTCAAGTGCAAAAGTAATAATAATAGGTGATATTAAGAACTAATTAAGTTTTTTTAAACATACAAACCATATAAAAATTCCTATAAACTCAACTGAAAAGAATTAGATAGACAACTCTTGTGTATTCTTATATTAATTTTTGCCAAAAAAACAAATTCTATAAAGCCTTAAAATCACCAATTATTTATTTAGAACCTTCTGTAGTATTTTCTTTCCCCTTATATTTTTTTCCAGTCGTCTTAATATATGCTCTAATTATCGGATCCTCCTCTATATCTTGCTTAGAGTTCAGACTATCTATCACCTCTGCGGCCTTCTTTAGATGTTTAGCATCCCGTTTTCCTCGCCTATCCATCCAACCAAGCATATCTACTTGTATTCCGCCAGGTTTTGCCGCATCCTTAGCAGCATCACGAGCACTTTTACTCAGTCTATCAAGATTTTGCTGTTGCATATCCTTTCCCCACACCTCGACTTCACTTATATGACGAGCGTTCGGAATCATAACTATCGTATCCTGTATGGATTTAGCATAAATTTTGAATTCTACGAATCCTGGTTTGGACACAGTCGCCGAATCCCAATCATATTTCATCATAAAGCGTCCGGTATAATCGGTCATAGCCCAATGCTCAGTATTGGTATGGATTACGACATCTCTCATTGGTACTTTACCTTCAGCACTTATAACACAATAAATACGCTCTTTTTGCTTTTGTGCCATAGAATCTACTTGCTGAGCTTTAACAACCATGCTTGTCAGCATAAAAAGTACCATAAATATACTTTTAAAGATTGGTATTATAATAATGGTGTGACGTTTTCTCACTACTACTTTTGATTTTAACAGTGTTAGTACTTTTTTATTAGACAAAGATATAACACTATTTTGCTTTTCACAAATGATTTGGGCATTGTTAATAGCTTTTAGGTAAAAATTATCAAAATAAAGAGGAAAGAAGTCATATATAAAAAAAGACATAACCTTAATCGGCTATGTCCTCTTTTACATGGTTTCTGATTTTAGTCAGATATTGCTTCATACGTTTAGCATCTTTATTTTTGATAATATCACTCAATTCTGATAATTCCTCACGTATCTGATCTACCTGTCCATTAGTATATGGATTAAACAAGATTTCCTGAAGAAGAAAGTCATCTTCATTAAGAACACCTTTAGCGATACGCATATGGCGCTTAAAGGTTGTACCAGGTGCATCTTGATGCTTCATCACTGCAGCAAAGACAAAGGTACTAACAAATGGGATACTCAGTGAGTAAGCCACAGTCTCATCATGTTCTTTAAAAGTATATTCATATATATTCAAATCAAGTCTTTGGTACAGATCTTTAAAAAAGATACGCCCCATATAATCGCCCTCACTGATAATAATGGCATTTTCTTCACTCAACTGATTCAGATTAGCAAAGGTAGGACCAAACATCGGGTGAGTAGAAACATAAGGATGACCACTTTCCTCATAAAAGGCTTTAAGACCTGTCTTTACAGAGGCAATATCACTGATGATACAATCGTCTGGAAGATAAGGTAATACTTCTTTAAAAGCAGAAAGAGTATATTTCACTGTAACAGCATTGATAACGAGTTCTGGTTTAAACTCTTTAATCTCGTCCAATGCCTGAAAGCGATAACAGTTATAGGTAAAACGCAGACGCTTAGCATCTTTTTCGTATACAGCTACTTCATGGTCAAAACTGAGCAGGTCGATAAAGAAAGACCCCATCTTACCTGCTCCCAATATTAATATTTTCATTTGCTTATTCGTTTACAATCTGCAACTGTTGACGAACACTCTCCTCATGGATAAGTTCGAATACATGTGCTGCAAACTCTGGATCCATGCCACAAAGACTTGCCTGAGCACCACGCTTCTCCAAAATTTCGTTGTAACGGCCTGTCTGAAGCACTGTCATATTGTGCTCTTTCTTAAATGTGCCGATCTCACGACATACACGGAATCGCTTAGCTAATAAATCCATCAAATTATTATCAAGATCATCTATCTGACTTCTCAACTGTCGGATATCCTCTGTAGTATTATGAACATCACGTACAACAAGAAGACTCAGAATATAATCAAGTATATCTGGAGATACTTGTTGCTTAGCATCACTCCAAGCCTCATCTGGATTACAGTGACTTTCCACAATAAGGCCATCAAAGCCTAAATCCATAGCCTGCTGACAAAGAGGTGCAATTAGATCACGTCGACCACCGATATGACTTGGGTCACAAATAATAGGAAGCTCTGGTATGCGACGATGTAACTCAATAGGAATCTGCCACATAGGCAAATTACGATAGATTTTCTTATCATACGATGAGAAGCCACGGTGTATTGCACCTAGGCGCTTTACACCTGCCTGATTGATACGCTCTAATGCACCTATCCAAAGTTCAAGATCAGGATTAACAGGATTTTTTACTAATATAGGACCATCAAAACCTTTCAAGCTATCAGCCAACGCCTGCATAGCAAATGGATTAGCTGTTGTACGTGCACCAACCCAAAGAACATCGATATCATATTTAAGAGCTAGTTCTACATGTTCAGGAGTTGCCACCTCTGTTGCAGTAAGCATACCTGTTTCCTCTTTTACTCGTTTCATCCATGGCAGAGCAGCCTCGCCATTACCTTCAAAACCACCTGGTTTTGTACGTGGTTTCCATACTCCTGCACGAAACATATGACAGCCTTTTGCTGCTAATTGCTTAGCTGTATTCATTACTTGTTCTTCTGTCTCTGCAGAACAAGGGCCAGCGATAACAATAGGACGACCTCCATTATCAGAAGGCAAATTTAATGGTTCCAATTCCAGTTCCATAATCTTGTATTTTTAGTTGTTATTATTCGTATTGTTGATTCACGTTTTAATCTATTTTACCACTCTATTTGTTTTATACGTTCTAGAGCCTCTCTCATTTTATCATCTTTGGCACAAAGGCTGATTCGTATATACCGTTTGCCGTTGTTACCAAAAATGAACCCAGGAGTAATAAATACTTTTGCTTCGTGGAGCACACGTTCAGTAAGCTCTTCCACATCTGCATATTTTTCTGGTATTTTACCCCAGAGGAACATACCTACTTGTTTAGGATCGAAGGTACATCCCAATGTTAACATGATTTCTTCTGCAATATCACGACGACGACGATAATTGTTAATATTATATTCACGATGCCATGTTTCATCATTAGTATTGAAAGCTTCTGCCGCAGCCAACTGAATACCTCTGAAACTACCATTGTCAATATTACTCTTTACCTTGAGTATCCAAGAGATAAACAGCTTATTGCTCGAAATCATCGCAACACGCCACCCTGGCATATTGTGACTTTTACTCATTGAGTTAAATTCGATACAACACTCTTTAGCTCCAGGCACCTGTAATATACTCATCGGATGATCATTTAATATAAGCGAGTATGGATTATCGTTTACCACTACAATATTGTGCTTTTGAGCAAAAGCTACCAATTTTTCATAGGTTTCCATCTGTGCATCACCACCGGTAGGCATATTCGGATAGTTAGTCCACATTAGTTTTACTTTACTCAGATCCATTTTTTCAAGTTCATCAAAATCTGGTTGCCATCCATTATCCTCGCGCAAAGTATAGTTCACGATTTTCGTACCTAATATTTTGTTTACAGCAGTATATGTAGGATAACCAGGATCTGGTATCAACACTTCGTCACCTGGATTACAAAAAGCCAAGGTAACATGCAGTATACCCTCTTTGCTACCAATAAGCGGCTGAATTTCTCCCTGCCAATCGAGATCTACATCATACCACTTCTTGTAGAAATTTGCCATAGCTTGGCGCAATTCGGGTATCCCCACAGTAGGCTGATATCCATGGGCAGACTTATCTTGAGCCACTTCACATAATTTATCTATAGTCTGTTGTGAAGGTGGCATATCCGGACTACCGATAGCCAGACTGATAATGTTCTCACCTTTTGCATTCAGTTGAGCTACTTCTTTAAGTTTTCTACTGAAGTAATATTCTTGTATTTCGTTTACTCTATTAGCAGGTTGTATATTCATAACGGTATTTTTTTATGCTTCTTGATATTCTCCTAATACTTTTATATCTCTTACGAGGGGGGTAATTGCATCTATGCTCTGCCGATATCTGGTAAGATTTTCAAACGACAAATCAACATAAAACATATATTCCCACTCATGCCCTATTATTGGCAGACTTTGAATCTTGGTAAGATTAATATCATAAAAACTCAATATCGTGAGAACTTTGCTGAGCGATGCAGGTTGATCAGGCAAAGTAAAAACAAGACTAGCCTTGTTCACCGTCTCAAGCGAACGCAGAAAATCTGCTTTTTGTACTGATGATACAACGAGGAATCTTGTAAAATTATGTTTATTGTCATGTATATCATCCTCTAACACTTTCATGCCATATAGATCTGCAGCATAATGAGAGCAAATAGCTGCCCATCCATGCATTTGGTGATTATAAATATATGCTGCACTACCTGCTGTATCTTCTCCCTGTACAGCTTTCAAACCAGGATGCTTGCTAAGAAAGTTACTACATTGCGCTAAAGCCACAGGATGTGAATGAACTTCTTTAAGATCATCCCAGTCATCATCTGGTAGACAACAGATAGAGTGTTCTATGTGTAATTTATGCTCCCCTACGACCATACATCCACTCTGTCTGAGCAAGTCATAGTTATGTAGGATAGAACCCGCTATGGTATTCTCTATGGCACAAAGGCCGACGACTGTAGGATCTTTCTTAATACTCTCGAATACATCTTCAAAGGTGTTACAACAAATCAGTTGAACCTGTTCACCCTTAAAGTACTCGTGCGACGCAATATCGTGGAACGATCCGATTTCTCCCTGTATAGCGATTCTCTTCATTATCTTTTCACCAATTAACATATTAACAAAAACGGCCCCACTCTCTTGTAAGCGGGACCGTTTTGTATATTTTCTTATTTATGAAACCATAAGTTGAAATTTACACGCAACTTCCCGCTTTGCCACTCCCTGCAAAGTAAAAATAAAAGTAATAAAAAGATGCGTATGATTTAACCATAGTTCTTAATTTCTTTAATTATTATTTACGATTGCAAAAATATAACTTTTATTTTGTTCTCGCAAACAAATTGAAATAAAAATTTAGATTTTGCTTATATTTTTCTTTATCTATCTCTAAAATGACAAAATTTTATGCATTTCATCTTCTGTTTTGCTTTTTCCAGCTCTCTCAAGTTTTCCAATCTGGTTATAGAAACAAATACAGATGTTCATTTAAGAGAAACTGTTTGAACAATATTAATTGTCCTTTAGTTCACCAAAAGCCGACTTTGGGATGATATTGATTCTAGAGAGCATTGGCCACACACCTTTTACATTAGTATAGCTTTTACCTACATCTTTGTAGCGCTGAAATGTAAATTTCATATTAATATAGCCATCACCACCATCCTGACCTAGGACATAACAGTACATTGTTTCACGATATCCAACAATTATACCGTCTTTCTTTACATTATCTATAATCCAATCTGTCTGTGGTAGTGCACTGCTCATCAGTACTGCTTCTGGATATCGAGTACGGAAAACTTGCTCACATAGATTGCGCATCTCTTGAGCTTCACTTCCCTTAAACAAGTTGACATCATAAATAGGCATATAATATTCACCATTCACCTTAATATCCTTATCTTGATTATAGCTTTTACCATCTAAACCAATATCATCCTTCATCTGTTTTACCTGCTTATTAAATCGCTTTTTATTTTTTTTGAAAAGACTAGAAGCTCTTTCAATAAACGACTGCTTCTTGGTGGTATTAGCATTCTGAGCTGATACAGGTATAGCTAGTATTAGCATAATAGCCATAATAGCACAAATATTCTTTTTCATATACAGTTAATTATATTCTCCAATTTTTTACTAAGTTATTTGGCAAAGATAATTAAAAGTCTTCGAAAAAACATACAATAGCTTTAAAGAATTACCTTTGATTGGCACTCCTTAACACAATTTTGAAATAAAAAGTTTAACTTTTGCGAATAAAAGTATGGCATTTCGCTTTTATTTTTATCTTTGCATCACACTTGAAATTTATAATATGGAAAAGATTGTTATCGCTATATTACTTTTAATAAGTGAGTTGTCAAATATCCATGCCCAGCACATCGATTTGGAAACTCAAAAAAAAATGTGGCGCAAGATGGTAGCGGATACGGTGCCCGTACCTATTGACGACCAAACAAAAATAATAGGCAACAGTATGCCTCACCTCACTTCATTTGACTCTCTTATCACTCCACCAAGTATTATCGAAGATTATAGTTACGGGCTGCATCAAGGTCTCAATGTTTCACTGGGAGCCTCTGCATTTGCCACATTCGGCAAAAACGTACCTCATAGTGGTGGATTCTCTCAAAATATAGATCTCAATTATGTAGCTCCTATCACGCGTGATGGAAAAATATGGACCAGTTTTGGAGGATACATGAACCATACAAACTGGGGAAGTGATAATTATTATGATGTAGGTTTACACGGAATGTTAGGCTATAAAATTGATGATCATTGGGAGGCTTACATATATGGACAACTGAGCGTAAGCAATAACTATAACAAATATTATTATAGTAATTATGGCCCCTATGGTTTACTAGGATTTTATCCAGGTTATGGCATGGGAGGATTCCCGGTATACGGTATAGGTTATGCCTTCAGCTCACCATGGGGTTATGGCATGGGAGTACCAGGTGCCAACGTGCTTGGTACTGGCATTCGCTATACTAATAAGAATAAGACTTTCTCGATAGGGGTAAACGTGGAGGGAGTCTGGTATCATGATCAAAAATCACAATATTATAAACAGTACGACTACCCTACCCCTTAAAATAAAAAGAACTCTTATATATAACAAAAGAAGGCATATTCGAGTATGAGATATGCCTTCTTTTGTTATATATAAGAGTTACAGTATCATTTCGAAGTGCCCAGCTGCATCTACAGCCGCTTTCAAGGCTTCGTTAATAATAATATTCTCATCATACTCTACCTCTACATTTTTATTTTCTAAGCTTACTACAGCATTACTTACACCATTAAGGCCTTTCAAAGCATTTTCAACATTAGCCTTACAATGTACACACTTCATACCATTAACAGTAAATGTCTTAATCATTATCTTATCACTTTTAAAAGTTATTTTTACTGCAAAGATACACGATTTCTTACAAGTATACCTTATAATATTATGGATGAATGTTATAAGATTTTATCAAGAAAAAGAAATAAGGGAAATCTCACCATGGAGACATCCCTTATCATATTATAATTTTACAACTATTTATCAATCTTGTTATAGCTAGCCTTCATCTGTTTTACCTGCAGAAGCAAATTTTGATAGTGCAACTGAGCAATAGAACCTGCTGCCGTATTTTTAGCTTGATTATTTAGGTAGGTTTCAAGTTTATCTACATGCTGCAAAATGTAAAGATATACATCAGAATCTTTGGTTCCAGCCTGAACACCAGCTTTAGCATCATCTATACCTATAAGAGTATTCTTCAGACTACGAATATATGCTCGCTGATAAGAACGTGTAAAGCTGTTCTGCCATTCATTTTTAGCACTCATAGGTGTCCACACAATACTGAATACATCGTTGAGCCATTCATCAATAGGATACTTGCCTTCTTTCTTCAGATTATTAAGCAAGTTTGGCTGTATTAGATACCGTACCAAAGCACTATTACGGTTGTTAATATCTTCAGTTGGTTCCTGTTTTACCTTATCTAAAATACGTTCAGGATACAACCAGTGTGGTACTGTGAGTACATTACGTTTCAACCAGCTAAGAACTTCTTTCTGAGTAGCCTTAGATACATAATCAAGATTCTTTTCTGCCGGCCAATTGGCAGCATACTTACCTGCGATATTTTTCTGAACATGCATGGTGTAACGAGAGTACTGACTCTTCACTGCGTTGTACATCTCCTGCAAGTATTCTGTCTGACCATCAGGCTGAGCAGTCCACTTTTCCAGATTAGCCATCACACGCTTCAAGTTCCTGATACCATAATCACTAGCCTTCATTGAGTTATCGCCTAGGTCTTCTGTCTGAGAGCGAGGATCCACCCCTCTTCCTTCATCTCCCATATAACGTAAACGAGGATTAGATGCAAGAACCTTAGTTACTTCTGCACGCAAAGCTTTTTTTTCGCTATATGAATCCTTATATTCAGGACGCCACTGATAGCCCCATTTAATAGCCCATTTATCGTAATCATTGATACGTGGGAAAAGTCCCTTGGTGCTAATACCATCTTCAGGTTGAGCCACATAGTTAAAACGAGCATAATCCATGATACTTGATGTGTGACCATGCTCTTCTACCCACTTCTTATCACGAAGCTTCTCAACAGGAGTAGCACTTGAAGCTATCATATTATGACGAAGACCAAGAGTATGACCTACCTCATGAGAAGATACGAAACGAATAAGCTGCCCCATAAGTTCCTCGTCGAATTCCATCGTTTGAGCATGTTTATCTAGCGGACCACATTGCACCATATACCAACGACGAAGTAAGTCGGTTACATTATGATACCAACAGATATGGCTTTCAATAATTTCACCAGAACGAGGGTCTACAATACGAGGACCATAAGCATTAGAAATCTCAGATGGCAAATAACGTAGCACACAGTAGCGAGCATCATCCACGCTCATATTCTTATCATTTGGCCACTCTTTAGCGACAATAGCATTCTTGAAACCAGCCGCTTCAAAAGCTTTGTTCCAATCATTGATACCTGCCATAAGATAAGGTACCCATTTCTTTGGAGTAGCAGGGTCAATATAATATACTATCTGCTTCTTTGGCTCCACAAGTTTACCAGCAAGATATGCTTTCTCATCCTTAGGCTCCAAACGATAGCGACTTACAATAGCATCATGCTTAAGCATATCATAATCAGAGAACTTTGTGAACTTCTTAACGAAATATCCTACACGTTCATCCTCCAAACGAGGTTGCATCGGATTTTCAGGAAGTTCTACTATACTGGTATTCAGACTCAAAGTTATAGCACCAACCTTAGAAGCAGCTGTCTTACCCGGCTCACAAGCATAAGTACGAAGTGTACTTGCTTCTATATTAATAGGAAAAGACTTGAGGGTATCAATATAAGTAATATCTTTTTTCTGAGCCCCTAATTTCATGACCTTTCGATCGTTTACACTAAATGAAGTTACTTGATTATCTTCAGTATAAAAAGCTGTTACATCGATAAGATAACCATGCTTCTTCGCACCTTTCTTATCATCCTGAATAATATTAAATTTAGCTATAATAGGATCTATCGTAGCTTTTTCTACTGACATAGAAATCTTATCTTGAGCATCAGCTATACGATCGTGGGTATAAGAACGAAGCCAAATGGTCTTATCATCACGCTTTTCAAAGTAGATGACATTCTCATTAACCTCCTCACCAACATTATACTGAAAACCACTTGGCACAGCGGTAAAACGAGTAACGGCCAAAAGTAACTTACCCAACTTCTCATCTGGAATTTCGTAATACCATTTATTCTCAATATGTCGAACAGTAAACAGACCTTCTTGCTTACTTCCCCCCTTCTTGATAAGTTTCTGATACTCACTAATCTTTTTCTCTGTTTTCTTGGCGTCAGCTTTTTTAGCTTCTTTTTTATTTTCAGACTTATCGGCTTTCTGCTCTGCCAGTATAGAGTCTTTTGCTAAAACGTTTTTATATAGAGGAGAGGCCTGAAGGGCACTACCTCCTACAAGCATCAACGCCACCAATGCTAAAGCTTGTTTTTTCATTTAATTCTTTGTAAATGTATTAAAAGTTCTATGATTTTTCTAATATTTAGATATAAAACGCTAATTTACAATAATTCCTCCGAAAATTTGCAATTGTTAAACATTTAATATTAATTATTAGAATTTATTATTAATGTTTTTTAATTTTGCAGAGAATTATAACTATTTTTTTCCATAAAAATCCAATAAATTAGTTTTCATGCACATTCTTATTCATATACAGAATCCATAAGAGATTCTTTTTACAACTTTATTTAGCTATTCTAGTCTAATTATTTTCATATTATTTAGAATATACGTACCTTTGCAAATGAAAAAAGAATAAAAAACCAACATAACTATTTGTTTTTGAATGAAGACAGATTTTGAAATTGCTCATGAAGCCCACATGGAACCTATTGTTTCTATTGCAGAGCAACTAGGTATTCCAACCGAACATCTTGAGCCTTATGGTAAGTACATCACAAAAGTACCTTACACACTTATCGACGAGGAAAAGGTTAAGCGCTCAAACTTAATTTTAGTAACCGCAATGACTCCAACCAAGGCAGGTGCAGGAAAAACTACGGTAAGCGTTGGTTTGGCTCTTGGTATGAAACGCATCGGTAAGAAGGCCATTTTAGCACTTCGCGAACCATCACTTGGTCCTTGCTTTGGAATGAAAGGTGGTGCAGCTGGTGGTGGATATGCTCAAGTATTACCTATGGAGAAAATCAATCTCCACTTTACAGGCGACTTTCACGCTATCACATCGGCCAACAATATGATTGCAGCCTTGCTCGACAATTATATCTATCAGCATCGCGATGAAGGTTTTGGTATGCGTGAAATTTTATGGAAACGCGTACTTGATGTTAATGACCGTAACTTGAGAGGTGTTGTTACCGGTCTTGGTGGTGCAACAGATGGCATTACTCAGAAAACAGGTTTCGATATTACACCAGCATCAGAGATTATGGCCATTTTCTGTCTTGCTACCAGTGAGGAAGATCTTCGCAGACGCATTGACAACATCCTTCTTGGAATCACTCTCGAAGGAGAACCTTTTACTGTTAAGGATATGAATGCAGGTGGTGCCATCGTAGCTCTGCTGCACGATGCCATTCACCCTAATCTAGTACAAACCACTGAAAATACGCCAGCTTTTATTCATGGTGGTCCATTTGCTAATATCGCTCATGGATGTAACTCTGTACTAGCTACCAAATTAGCTATGACCTTAGGCGATTATTGTATCACGGAAGCCGGATTCGGAGCTGATTTGGGAGCAGAAAAGTTCTTTGACATTAAGTGCCGTAAAGCACGTCTTCAACCAAAACTTACCGTTATGGTGGTTTCTGCACAAACACTAAAGATGCATGGTGGTGTTGATATTAAAAATATCAAAGAGCCAAATATGGAAGGCCTAAAGCGTGGATTTGCTAACATGGACAAGCACGTGGAGAACATGCGTAAGTTTGGCCAAAATGTAGTAATCTGCTATAACTATTTTGCATCTGACACAAAAGAAGAAATCGAAATGGTTCGTGAGCACTGCCGCGAGATTGGTGTAGGCTGCGCTGTTAACACGGCTTTTACTGATGGTGGTAAGGGTGCCGAAGAGCTAGCCCAATTGGTAGTTGATACCATAGAGAAGGCTCCTTCTTCCCCTCTCGCTCTGATGTATGGTGACGAAGACAGTATCGAAAATAAAATTACCAAGGTAGCCAAAAAGATTTATGGTGCTGACGGAATCGTACTGAAACCTGCTGCCAAGCGCCAGTTGGAACGTATTAAAGCTCTTGGATATGATAAGTTCCCTGTATGTATTGCCAAGACACAATACTCCTTCTCAGAAGACGCCAAAGCATATGGTATGCCTAAAAATTTCAGTATAACCATCAGAGATCTTGTCATTAATGCAGGTGCGGAAATGATTGTAGCAATTGCTGGTACCATCATGCGTATGCCAGGATTGCCAAAACATCCACAGGCTGAAAAAATTGATGTAGTTAATGGTATCATAGAGGGATTATCTTAATGCGAGAATAAACCATAAACAAAAAGCTGCCAGAATATAGTTCTGGCAGCTTTTTTAATTGCAATATGATAATACAAAAAACATATTCTGCTTTTTGTTCATTCTCCTATTTTATCCAAATCTATACGCTTATTCACTTTCAAAGCTTTAAATTGTGAAGGCGTCATTCCTGTCACACTTTTAAACTGAGTACTCAGATAGGCTACACTAGAATATTTCAACAGAAGAGCGATTTCTGTGAGGGAAAGTTCATCATATTTTATAAGTTCCTTTACACGTTCAACTCTCTGCTCGATGTAATAACGCTCGATAGTAATACCTACTACTTCACTAAATAATTTACTAAGGGCACTATAATCACTATGACATTCACGTGCTACAAAGTCACTTAAATTTAATGTGGAATTATTATACTTATAATGTACTAATTGAATAATAGCTGACTTAATATGATTAATAGTCTGCTTTTTCTTATCATTTAGCAGTTCAAAACCAATACTCTCCAAACGTTTTTGCAAATCGATGAGAGTTTCTTCAGATAGTTCCTCTTCGATGTGTACTTCACCTAAATCAACTGATTTAGGATGAAGTTGCATATCACGTAACACTTGATCTACTGCCATTTTACAACGCGGACAGACCATATTTTTGATATACAAGGTTGTTTCCATAATAAAGATTTCCTTTTTTATACAATAATTATTTAAATAGTAGATGTCTAATACTATCTATTTCTAATGTTTAAATCAAATTCTTCACCAAAAGGCTTTAATACTAAACGTACTAACTTTATTATTATTATTCTAAAACTTCATTACTATAATGAATATCACCGTTTTCCTCTTTAAACTCGCTATCCAATTGCTTGAAAGTATAAATCATAACAGGAACAGTAAGAATAAAAGCAAATATATCACTCCAGGCCTGACACATCTCTACTCCTTTTAACCCAAAGAAATAAGGAAGTATAAGGATAAGTGGAACAAAGAAAAGGCCTTTACGTGCTGCAGCTAGAATATTTGCACGCCATGGTTTACGACATGTTTGAGTCATCATATTACTTGCCATAGAAAGCGCATTAAGCGGATAAGCAACAAGCTGCCATACCAGAGCTGGAGCTCCTATAGCGACAACAGCAGCATCATCACGAAACAAACTCACTATTTCATGACTATAATAGATGCCTATCAATCCCATAACTATCAAAAATATGGTACCCACCTTAACAACAAACCAATAGGCCTGCTTTAATCGGTCGAAAAGCCTTGCACCATAACAGAATCCACATACAGGCTGAAAACCTTGTCCTAAACCTACCACCATAGACATGACAAACATGGTAATACGATTAACTATACTCATAGCAGCTATGGCAGCATCGCCATATATTCCTGCAGTATAATTAAGCGCTACTGTGGCAAAACACCCTAGCCCTTGTCGCGACAAAGAAGGACTGCCACCATAGAATATTTCCTTCATCGCTATCCATGTAGGCTTAAAATTTGACCATCGTATACCTATTATTCCATCCTGGCGAGTCATAGCTAACAGGATACCAAAACTTACAATTTGGCCAACAACCGTTGCTATGGCTGCTCCAGATAAACCCATATTAAATGTGAAGATAAAAAGAGGATCGAGTATACAGTTAAGTAGAGCACCCATCACCATTCCCTGCATACTCTTATTAGCATAACCCTGAAGCCGCATTTGACAGTTTAGAGTAAGCGATGATGTTAAAAATGGCGTTCCGAGAAGAATAATCCACAAATAGCGCTCAGTATATGGTAAAATCGTTGGTGTGCTTCCTAACAGCAAACTCAAAGGCTTGAGTAATATTTCACCATAAAGAAGAATGATACAACCAAAAAGAAAAGACGAAAAGAAACCAATACTCGCCATTTTCTCGGCTTTGGCATGATGCTTAGCTCCTAATTCTCGAGAAATATAATTGCCAGATCCATGACCAAAGAAAAAACCAAACGATTGGATAAAAAACATGAACGAGAAAACAATACCAACAGCTGCAGTAGACTGCGTATCCAGCCGCCCCACGAAATAGGTATCCACCATATTATAAAGGCTCGTAACAAGCATCGACATAATAGTAGGAATGGCCATTTTAAGAATTACGCCATTTACAGGAGCCTCAGTCAAAAATTTATATTTATCAGTTTCTTGCAGCACTATCTAAAATTAATTCGCAATATTTATCGTTTTCAAATTCATGTTTTATCAAATGTAATTCAACGGGCTAGTAACCTTTTAAGATGCAGCTACGCATCAAGTAAAATCTGCAAAATACGTTCTGCTGTTCGTCCATCCCAACGCTCAGGGATATCAGCCTTTTTCCAACGGTCTGCCAAAATATCTTTCAAAGAAGAAGCCAGTAGATTTGCATCCTCACCCACAAGGACATTAGTACCAACCTTAACAGTTTCAATGTGCTCTGTATAATCATTAAGCGTAATACAAGGCACTTGGTTAAAAGTAGCTTCCTCTGCCACATTGCCACTATCGGTAATAATGCCCTTTGCATGAGCTGTAAGATAACTGAAGTCGAGATACCCCTGAGGCTCTACAATATGAAAATGTGACATATCTAATTGCTTTTCTGCAGCAATAGATTCAACTATCTCTTTTGCTAAATCACGCAATGGAGCTATAACCGGCAGATGGCCAGCATTATTGACAACAGCTTCAAGCATAGCAAACAATTTCTCGTGATTCTCGATAATAGCCTTGCGATTCAACGTAAATACAAGATACTGCTTATCCTGCAACTGCATATCCTCCATCAACTGAGAACGATGCATAAAGGCTTGCAAAAAGCGGATATTATCAATAAGAATGTTACCCACCATATAAACCTTACTCAACTCCGCACCCTCTTTATTAGCTATAGAGTTATTGCTAAGGCCAGCAGTAAAGAGAATATCACTTAGACCATCAATAACTAAGCGGTTAATCTCTTTAGGCATAGTTATATCAAAACTACGGGTACCCGCTGCTATATGAGCTAATAATATACCTCTTTTCTTTGTAACTATAGAAACGGCCATAGTAGAAGCCAAATCGTCTACAACAATGACAGCATCAGTAGGAAATTCATGAAGATACTGCTCAAATGCCGACATGACTTTACCTGTAAGTTCGTTCAGATTCTCACAATCTACTCCAAGAAACACATCCGGACGAGCTATCTGCAAATCATCAAAAAGCGAATCTTCTAATGTTTTATCGTCTGCTGAACCTGTATACACAAGTTTTACATTCAAACGCTCATTCTTGCAGTTTTGTACGGCTCTTAATATTGGAGCTACCTTGATAAAATTAGGGCGTGCGCCCGCAATAATTGCTATTTTCATCTTAATACTATTTAATGCAAAAGTACCACTTTTTTCGAAAAAAGCACGAAAAATTTTCAACTTTATCATTTTTTTTATATCTTTACACCTAAGAATAGATATACAACTAATAATAAACCCTAATTATAACCCTGTATGATCGAATATATTTCCAATAATCTATGGCTTTTTTGGCTGATTATCACTGCCGTATGCCTAATTCTTGAACTTTGTTCGGGCGATTTTTATATTACATGCTTTGCTGTCGGTGCATTGCTAACCGTTTGTCCAGCTTTAGCACATCTGCCTCTTTGGGTACAAATTATAGTATGGGCAGTCATGTCTGTTCTGAGCATTTGGCTTATCCGCCCAAAATTGGTTGACCTCATACACAAAGGAGCAGATATACGTAACAGTAATGCCGACGCACTGATAGGAAAAATAGGTAAAGTAGTCGAGACTATTCCTGCTAACGGCTATGGCTACATACAGGTAGATGGAGACCAATGGAAATCAAAATCTATCGACGACGCAGACATTGCCTTAGGCGAAAAAGTAGAAATCGTGGAACGCGAATCAATTATAATGACTGTTAGAAAAATTAAGAATATATAGTATACAAATTATAAACTTTTTAAAATTCAAGATTATGGACATAGCTACTTATGTGCTTGTTGCAATTGTGGTATTAGTGCTCATTTTCGTCAAAATGGCAGTAGTCATTATACCGCAATCAGAGACTAAAATTATCGAGCGCCTCGGCAAGTATTTTGCAACCCTTAAACCGGGTATCAACATCATTATTCCGTTCGTAGATCGCGCCAAAGAAATTGTTACCATCAATCGTGGTCGCTATTCTTACACCAACACCATAGATTTACGTGAACAGGTGTACGATTTCGACCGTCAAAATGTTATTACTAAGGATAACATTCAGATGCAAATTAACGCTCTGCTCTATTTTCAGATTGTAGATCCATTTAAGGCTGTTTACGAAATAAGCAATCTACCAAACGCTATCGAAAAGCTTACACAGACTACACTTCGTAATATTATCGGTGAAATGGAACTCGACCAAACGCTGACGAGCCGTGATACTATTAATAGTAAACTTCGTGGTGTGCTCGATGATGCTACTAACAAATGGGGTATCAAAGTGAACCGTGTAGAGCTTCAGGATATTATTCCACCAGAGAGCGTGTTAAACGCTATGGAGAAGCAGATGCAAGCTGAACGTAACAAACGTGCAGCCATTCTTACCAGCGAGGGTGAAAAACAAAGCCAGATTCTAAAGTCTGAAGGTGAAAAAGCTGCTCGTATCAATCAGGCCGAAGCTGATAAGCAGCAGGCTATTCTTCGCGCAGAAGGACAGGCTCAGGCTCGTATACGCAAAGCTGAAGCTGAAGCTGTAGCCATCAACAGAATTACAGAGGCGGTAGGAAAAAGCACTAATCCAGCTAACTATCTGCTTGCCCAAAAATATATCCAAATGTTGCAGGATGTGGCTGATGGTGACAAGACAAAGACCGTATTCCTACCTTATGAAGCCAGCAATCTTATGGGTAGCATAGGCGGAATTAAAGAGCTCTTCAAAAATAGTTAATTCACAGATAATACAGATACATAACTTAACATCAAAAAAATCCCTGTTGCTTTCATCTTTTGAAAGAAACAGGGATTAACTATATTAACCTAAAATATTTACTTCCTTTTATTGGCAGACTTTTTGACAGCCCTTTCAGTCGTTTTCTTAGAAGTTGTTATTCTTGGCTTATAATACTTCAATGCTGTAGGCATAGCCTTCTGAAGAGCACAGATACGAGTTGCATCACTTGGGTGATCACTCAAAAGTTCATTCGTATTACCGCCTGCCGAACTCATACGTTTCCAAAAAGGAATAGCTTGCTCTGGATCATAACCAGCCATAGCCGCAAAAATGAGGCCCATATTGTCGGCTTCAAGCTCATTTTCTCGACTATATTTCAGATTTTTAAAAGAGAAATACTGACCAGCTACACCCGCAGCAATATTACCAACATTACCACCAATAGTTTGATTCAGAATATTACCCACAATTGAAGTACCCATTTGCTGATTTTTCTGTTTGGTTATTTGCTCTGCACTATGCTTAGCTACTGCATGAGCGATTTCGTGACCAAGAACGATTGCCAAACTTGTTTCATTCTGTGTATAAGGTAACAAACCTTCATAAACTACGATTTTACCACCAGGCATACAGAATGCATTAGCACTTTTGTCTGCAACAAGATTAAACTCCCATGCAAAATTATTCACTTCATTGGCATATCCATTACTCTTGAGATAACTAACTACCGCATTGGCCAAATTCTTACCAACTCGCTGAACAAGAGCTGTATTAGCTACATCGGTAGACTTTTTTGCCTTTGCCATATATTGCTTATATTCCTGATTAGAAAGAGACAAAATATACTCATCAGATACAGAAATTCGATGTTGACGTCCAGTCAAAGGAACAGTTGAAGTTGTCCCACAAGACACAAAAGTAAGTGCTGTTAAAACTGTAATTACAAATAACTTAATTTTCTTCATATTTTTTGGTGTTCTTAAAACCTTTTTATATTACCTCATATTATAATCTAACGAAGTACAAATATTCACTTTTAGGGAATAGAATATCAGTCACTTCTAATATTATGCAAAGATAAGCATTTTACAAATAAAGCGAACTTTAAAAGCATTGTTTTTTCAAAATAGAGACGTAGAGACAAGACTAACTGAATATGGTCTCCTTCTAGCAGTATAGCCATAAGATTATTATAATTATAATTATAATTACAAAAACATGCTATAAGAATCATGATTTATTCAGGAATTGTAAACCTGGAGTGGAATATGCTTATTATAGTACGAACACAACACACAGATATTCAACAAGTTATAACATATTTACAAATTCAAAATTCTAATATGTCATCAAATGACACCTAAAAGTATAAAATCTTATTCATAAAACTTCAATTTAGATTAGAACAATTCTCCCCCCCTTACACCAAAAAACTATGCTCTAACAAATCACTTGCAAAAAAGCGTATTCGAGAAAGAATATATACTAATAGGTAACGTTTATTTTCCCTAGATGAAGAGGTTAAAAGATAGCAATATCTTGTTTTTTATTATATTTGTATATTCACCTACAGACTTAAAAGCAGTTAGAAACATACCCAAACATCACCACCTCCCTATATTTAGCAATCACTTAAGAAGTAAAATACGATAAAATCAAGTAGACATCATTCATTATCTGGATTTAATCCAAATAGCATGTTTTCTATCGATTTTCTTGCCCAATCCACGAAAAAACGGTAATTTTGCACGTGGCTAACTTATAAGCCTTAGGGAAGTCCCCAAGAGAACAAGAAATTATTTTCGAGCGAAAGCGAGAATTAAGAAATACTATTTATTATAAATAAACATTTAAAATTTAATTTTAGTAACATGATTTATTCAACTGAAATTAAGAACATGTGTAGCGTTGCTAAAGGCGCAAATCATGGTCCAGCTCCAATCCCTGAAGAGGGCAAATGGATTCAGGCTAAAGAGATTAAGGACATTTCTGGCTATACTCATGGTATCGGCTGGTGTGCTCCACAGCAGGGTACTTGCAAATTGTCTCTTAACGTTAAGGATGGTGTAATTCAGGAGTGCCTCGTAGAGACAACTGGTTGTACAGGTATGACTCACTCAGCTGCTATGGCTTCTGAGATTCTTCCTGGCAAGACTATCCTCGAAGCTTTGAATACAGACTTGGTTTGCGATGCTATTAACACAGCTATGCGCGAGTTGTTCCTTCAGATTGTTTACGGTCGTACACAGAGTGCTTTCTCTGAGGGCGGTTTGGCAATCGGTGCAGGTCTTGAGGATCTTGGTAAGGGTCTTCGCAGCCAGACAGGTACAACATACGGTACTGTAGCTAAAGGTTCTCGTTACCTCGAGTTGACTGAAGGTTACATCACCAAGAACTTCCTCGATGAGAATAACGAAATCTGTGGTTACGAGTATGTACACCTCGGCAAGATGATGGAAGCTATCAAGAACGGTATGGATGCTAATGAGGCTGTTAAGAAGTTCACTGGCACATACGGTCGTACCAAGAAGGAACAGGGTGTTGCTAAAGTTATTGATCCACGTAAAGAATAAGGAAATACGATATTATGATTAGAGAAGTAAGTTTTGAGAGTCAGGAACGTCGTATTAACCAAGTTCTTGCAGCTCTGAAGGAGAACGGCATCAACAGTATTGAAGAGGCCAACGAGATTTGTGAAAAAGCTGGTATCGATCCATATCAGATGTGTGAAGATACACAGCGTATTTGTTTTGAGAACGCTAAATGGGCATACGTATGTGGTGCTGCTATCGCTATCAAGAAAGGTGCTAAGTCTGCTGCTGAAGCTGCAGAATACATCGGTATCGGTTTGCAGAGCTTCTGTATCCCAGGTTCTGTAGCTGACGACCGCAAGGTAGGTATCGGCCATGGTAACTTGGCAGCTCGTTTGCTCCGTGATGAAACTGAGTGTTTCGCATTCTTGGCTGGTCATGAGAGTTTTGCTGCAGCTGAGGGTGCTATCAAAATCGCAGAAATGGCAAACAAAGTTCGTAAGAAGCCACTTCGCGTTATCTTGAACGGTCTTGGTAAAGATGCTGCTCAGATTATCAGCCGTATTAATGGCTTTACCTATGTACAGACTAAGTTCGATTATTTCAAGTCTGAACTTAACATTGTACAGGAAAAGGCTTATGGTACAGATCCTAGCCGCCTAAAGGTACGTTGCTATGGTGCAGATGATGTTCGTGAGGGTGTTGCTATCCTTTGGAAAGAGAACGTTGATGTATCTATCACTGGTAACTCTACTAACCCTACTCGTTTCCAGCATCCAGTAGCTGGTACTTACAAGAAGGAGCGTATTCAGGCTGGTAAGCCATACTTCTCTGTAGCTTCAGGTGGTGGTACAGGTCGTACTCTTCACCCAGATAACATGGCTGCAGGTCCTGCTTCTTATGGTATGACTGATACTATGGGTCGTATGCACTCTGATGCTCAGTTCGCAGGTTCATCATCAGTTCCTGCTCACGTAGAGATGATGGGCTTCTTGGGTATCGGTAACAACCCTATGGTGGGTGCTACTGTTTCTATCGCTGTAGCTGTAGACTTGGCTTTGAACAAGAAGTAATCTGGTAGATTATTATTTAGTTCAATATATATTCCCTGGCTTTCTTCGGATAGTCAGGGATTTTTTTGCCCACTTTCTTTGCAAATGTGCAAATAATATTGTATCTTTGCACCCCGAAACAAATCAAGAACAGTATTTAGGAAAAACAATGGCAGAAATTAATATCAATACGGACACTTGTATCATGTGTGGCAAGTGTACTCAAGTTTGTCCTCCTCATATTTTCATGCAACGCGAAAAGAAGACTCCCATACGTGTTTTCAAACCAGAACGTTGTATCGATTGCGGCCACTGTGTAGACGTATGTCCTACCCACTCTATTGAGCATAGCAATATTCCTTATGAAAAGGTACATAAGATAGATTATAAGGATATGCCAACACCTGAGCAGTTAATGAATTTGCTGCATGCTCGAAGATCTAACCGAACGTTCACAGACAGAACAATTCAAGACAGTGCTTTCGAACAGATTATAGAAGCTGGCTACTATGCCCCTACTGCTGTTAACAACCGACAGGTAAAAATTACCTTGCTCAAAGATGCAGATCAACTGCTCCAAGTAAAGCAGTATGTTATGGATACCTTCCTAGAAATGGCTGCTAAAATGAAAGCTGAAAACAACGCAAACGAAGGTTACTATAATGCAGCCATGCTCGAAGGTCTAGTTAAATCGGCTACAAGAGGCAGAGATACAATTCTACGCGGATGTTCTGCAATCCTCGTATTCACAAGTAACCATGATATGGGTATACGAGATTGCCAATTGGCTTATCAGAATAGTTCACTAATGGCTCAGGCATTAGGCATCAGTCAAGTTTATCTAGGCTATGTACTTAATGCATATACCAATGGTGACCAGAAGAAACTTGAGGAAATTATGGGTGTAACTGATCATATCCAAGCTGTAATGGCTCTTGGTATACCAGCTTTCAGATATACCAATTATACAGAAAGATAAATCGAAATACCCCATAGGATATATCAATTGCATATATTTAAGTGTTTTAAGATCAAATAAAAAGCAGTTATCCTAAAAATGGAGACTGCTTTTTTGTTTACATGAAAATAAAGTAAAACACATATAGTCACAAAATATTACCGGGTGTACAAACAATAAAAGGAGTGTCTCACGACATTCCTTCTACTTTATTATACAAAAACATTATGAATTTTATTTTAGCGAACAAGATTTGAAAGTTTATCACATTCTCGTTTCTATACAGTTATTGTGCATTTTTGCACTCGCGGCATTTTTCTTTACGCTGACAATAGCGCTCACATTGCACACAAATGTCATATCCCAACATCGCACCTAATATAAAATCTTCTTCAGGAGTAAGTTTACTTAGAGGCTTTGTCACGATAAGTCGAATAGCATCCAGACACTCTTGACGGCCAAAATACAGATTTAACCGATCATTACCTACTGGCTGAATAAGATAATCAATATGAAGACTTTGCAAACGCTTTACTGCAAATGTTTCATATTTTTGATTGAAAGTGAAGAGTACCATCCTACGAACTCCTTTTTGATATTCGTAAATATGATTCATCAAAACTTTCATATCGGTTGGCATCAAGGTTGTCTGTGGCATGCTATTCTAACTTTAAGATGTGAGAGATATAAAAATAGTATATATAAAAATGGATGAGAATTCTTTCTATTAGAAATTCACTTTTATTGCTTCAAATTTATAAACTAGGTTTAATTGCCTGAAGCCAAGATTCTATACGCTCTTCCGTTTTGTCACTTTCATTTACATCATCAAGTGCAAGACCAACAAACTTTCCATCTACCACTGCTTCAGAATCATCAAACGTATAATCGTCTGCAGATACACCTTCAAGAACATTTGCACCAGCAGCCTGTACTGCATCATAAAGTTCTTTCAATGCTCCATTAAAAGTATCAGGATAACTCTCGCTATCGCCTGTACCAAAGAGTGCAACCGTTTTTCCAGCTAAACCAGTATCTTTTAAGGTGTTCACACCATCATACCAGTCATCCTGCAGTTCACCTGCACCCCAAGTAGAAGTACCTAATAAAAGATTATCATGATCCGCAATAACCTGCGAGTCAAGATTAGCTACATCAATAGCTTCTACACCTAGCTTCTCTGCAATATTCTCAGCGATAGCTTGCAATGTTCCTGTTGTGGAACCATATATTACAACTGTCTTTTTCATTTGGTTTTCGATAAATTTTAAATGAATGAAATAACTTATGATTTACAGTTGCAAAGATAAAGGCTTTTTAAATAACATGCAATACCTAAAAATTATGGTTTTACAAGAAAAGGTTTGCGATAAAAAATACTTATAATTAAGTAACCAGATACCAATGAATAGTGATAATACTATCCACATACAAAAAAGCCGCAAACCTGACGAACAGATTCACGACTTTTTATAGCGAATAGAAATAATATCTTAACTGTTACTTGTTGATACCACGGTTGTTAAGGGTGGTGTTTAAAAGAACAAGATACTTACGATACTGAGAATCTGTAAGAACTGAACGAACGTACTTCAAATCATTCTTGATAGCCTTGTCAATGATTACCTTACGATCTGAATTATTAGAAGCTGCTGCTGCATCCATAAGATCTGCACTAAAATTCTTGTGAATATCCTTGATGGCATCTTCCTGATGAATGTTCAATGAAAGAGCTTTAGAAAGACTCTCCATATTGACATTGGTCAAGTTGTAAGCTTCTACTGCTGTTGCAGCTGTTGTATTTTCATCTGCTGCAAAAGTTGCTGTCATACTGAACAAAGCTACTGCTAATAAAATCATCTTTTTCATAATCTTTTTACCTTTCAATCTTTTTCGTGAAGTAACCAAGCTTCACTTTTGTTAAACCTAAAATTATTATCCTAATTGTCTTAAAAAATAGATTTCTCCTATTTATAGGAAACATCTTTCGATGTAATCTTTTTCCTTTTGACGATGCAAAGATAGCAATTATATCTTAGCCAACAAACAAATCGTTACTCTGTTATCGCAAACAGCCGTTTTTCTTGACTTAAATCAAACTTTTAAGTTTCATTTTGAAATTTGAACGCAAATTATGTAATAGATTGTAAGATACAGATAGCAAAATCATAATCATTCTATCACAATTCGAGCTGAAGACTTCAGAAATCCACTTTTTATTAGTACCTTTGCACCCAATAACATTATATAAAGTTAAAATGAACGAAAAGAAGAACAAATTCTTTGCCATATCTTACACCTTGTATGATACTACAAACGGCAAACAAGAACTGGTAGAGAAGACTACTGAAGACAAGAACTTCAATTTCATCACAGGTATGGGCATAGCTCTCGAGGCATTCGAAAAACAGGTACTTGACTTGAATACAGGCGACAAGTTTGAATTCACTCTTAGTCCAACAGAGGCTTACGGTGAGAGAGACGAGAACTATGTGCTCGAACTGGAGAAAGAAATTTTCTCTCGTGATGGTAAGTTCGATGATGAGAATGTCAAAGTAGACGCTGTACTTCCATTACGCAGTGGCGATGGTAAAATCTTTTATGGTCGTGTTCTCAACATCACTGACGAGAAAGTAAAGATTGACATGAACCATCCTTTGGCTGGCAAACAACTTAGCTTCAAAGGCGAAGTTGTAGAAACTCATGAAGCAACCGTAGAAGAAATGGCTAAGTGGGCTTCAATGATGAGTGGCGAAGGTGGCTGTAGTGGTTGTGGCGGCAATTGCGACGGAAATTGCGGTGACGGTGGCTGCAACTGTGGCGATGGAAGCTGCGATTGTGACAAATAATTACTAAAAAAGACAAGCAGAGCCAATATAGCTCTGCTTTTTATATCGTATATTATAAGAGGTAAAGATCATGAGGAATACTTTTGGAAATATTTTCACTCTGACTTCATTTGGCGAAAGTCATGGTACTGCTGTAGGTGGTATAGTTGACGGCTTCCCTGCCGGCATTGACATCGATTTAGAGTTTATTCAGAATGAACTTAAAAGACGAAAACCAGGACAAAGCAAAATTACGACAGACAGAAAAGAACCCGACCAAGTCGAATTTTTAAGTGGCATATTTGAGGGTAAATCAACAGGTACCCCCATCGCTTTCGAAGTGCGTAATACTAATCAACACTCTAAAGACTATGATAATATGCGCGAAGTCTTTAGACCCTCTCATGCAGATTTCACCTATTATAATAAATATGGTATAAGAGACCACCGTGGCGGTGGCCGCTCTTCTGCACGAATTACCATTGCAAGATGTGTAGGAGGTGCTTTAGCTAAACTCGCTCTAAAGCAATTGAATATTTCTATTCAAGCCTATACCTCACAAGTGGGTACAATCGCTCTGGATAAAGATTACCACAAATACGACTTATCAACTATAGAAGATAATATTGTAAGATGCCCAGACCAGGAAAAAGCCAAGGATATGGAAGACCTCATCGCTCAAATCAAAAAAGAAGGCGATACTATTGGCGGAACTATAACTTGCGTTATCAAAGGCTGTCCTGTTGGTCTTGGTGAACCTGAATTTGGTAAACTTCACGCTCAGTTAGGAGCTGCAATGCTTGGAATTAATGCAGTAAAAGGATTCGAATACGGCAACGGATTTGATGGAGCTTCTGCCCGGGGAAGTGAAGTTAACGATGAATTTATTCCTCGAAAAAATATTGCACTCAAGAACCTTGCTGATAAAGTTACGACTTGCACCAACAACAGTGGAGGCATACAAGGAGGAATAAGTAACGGACAAGATATCTATTTTAGAGTGGCATTTAAACCTGTTGCAACTCTACTTCATCCTCAAAATACGGTAGATATCCACGGAGAAGCAACATCATTGGATGTAAGAGGTAGACATGATCCATGTGTACTCCCTAGAGCTGTCCCTATCGTGGAAGCTATGGCCGCTATGGTCATTCTTGATAATTATTTACTGAATAAGACTACAAAAATCTAAAAAAATAAGAGTACAAGAAAATTTATACGAATTATAGTAGTTCGTATTGAGATTTTTTGTACCTTTGCACTATACAATAAATGAAGGTACTTGTGAAAGCCTCTTTATTTAGTAGTTAAGTCTAGTTTAGTTTTTGTGTTGGTTGAGGGTAGCTTTTAAGTTACCCTCAAATTTTTATGACCTTCTTATTCTAATAAAGCGCTTATAATATAATATGCATATTTGTACTTATAAAAACTGTATAGAGAAAACGTATACACGCTACAAATTTCCTACTATTTGTTTATATCCCCTTAACTTGTATCCAGTTTATATACTGTTCTTCTAGAACTTTATCTTCTTAAAAAAGTTTCCAAAATGAAATACCATTTCATTTATAATAGACCAATCAAAAATCTATATCTTAAAAAAATACAGAGAGCATTCTACTTATGCTTTGTTCAATATTTACGTCATTAACAGATTCTATAAACTAAATAGTACCTACATAATAGCCCATAAAACCCTACTCTATTATACTTTAAGAATAGGATATAATCATTATTTATCTATTTAGGATTAATTAATCAGTTTATTACTACATTCATTAATATTTGTATTTATAGATTTGTGTATCATATAAATACCAACATCTAATATAATTGCTATAAAAATCTACATATCAGCCCAGTAAGAAAATTTTCGAACTTAAAAAGTCACTCAACTCTTGTTTCCAAAGAGTCGAGTGACTTTACACTATGTTTTATGAACAGTATTAGTCAATAGCCCCAATAATCTCCTCAACTGATTTACATCCATGTGCATCAAGCCAATCACTTATACCATCTTTGATTTTCTTAGTTACTGCTGGATCCAGGAAATTAGCAGTTCCTACTTCAATAGCAGTTGCACCACACATCAAAAATTCAATAGCATCCTGAGCTGTGCAAATACCACCTAAACCAACAACAGGGATTTTAACAGCATGAGCTACATCATAAACCATTCTAAGTGCTACAGGCTTAACAGCTGGTCCACTTAATCCACCAGTGCGAATACTGAGAAGAGGCTTACGCTTCTCTATATCCACAGCCATGCCCATCAATGTATTAATAAGAGAAACACTATCAGCTCCTTCAGATTCACATGCACGAGCAATCTCAGCTATATCAGTAACATTAGGAGAAAGCTTCACTATCATAGTTTTATGATACACTTCACGAACAGCTTTAACAATACTTGAAGCACCTCTTACACTTGTACCAAAAGCCATTCCACCATTCTTTACATTAGGACAACTAATATTAACTTCTATAGCTGGTATACCATCAAGTGCGTCTAATTTTTCAGCACACGCTGCATAATTTTCTGGAGAACTACCACTTACATTGACGATCATATTTGTGTCTATATCCTTAATTTGAGGATAAATATGATTAATGAAGTAATCTACACCTTTATTCTGTAACCCCACACAATTAAGCATACCCTGAGCTGTTTCTGCCATACGAGGATAGTCGTTACCTTGACGAGGAAGCAAAGTGGTACCTTTAACTATAATACCACCTATTTCTTCTAAAGGCACAAAATCAGCATATTCAAGCCCATAACCAAAGGTACCAGATGCTGTCATTACAGGGTTTTTAAGTTTTAAGTCATTTATTTTTACATTTAAAGCTGCCATAGTAATTTCTTTATATTAAATACAGGTCCATCTTGACAAACACGAAGATTTCCTTCTGTTGTATTTTCAACACAACATAAACAAGCACCTACACCACAAGCCATTTTATTTTCTAAAGAAGCCTCACACTCAATGCCAGCTTTATTAGCGAAACGAGCTACACTAACCATCATTGGACCAGGACCACAAGTAGAAATCTGATCAAAAGACTCATTCTCAAGAATACTGTGATTTGTAACAAAACCTTTCTCACCCAAACTTCCATCCTCTGTAGTTACATATACACGTCCATATTGCTTGAACAATTCAAGCTCAAGCAAATCTTTGGCAGAACGTGCTCCAAGAAGGAAAACTGGTTCACACTCCATATCTCTAATTACCTTACCAAAATATAGTAAAGGAGCAACACCTACACCACCACCAACAAGCAAAAACTTTTTGCCTGTTTCTGTAGGAAGAGTGAACCCATTACCTAATGGCATTACACAATTGAGGGTATCACCGGCTTTCAACTTTGCCAACTGTCGAGTACCATCACCAACAATAGCTACCAAAAGCCATAATTGGTTATTGTCACGATCTACGAAATTAATTGAAATTGGACGACGAAGGAACGTCGCAGGCGAATGATCTATTCGCACCTCTAGAAATTGTCCAGGAACAATCTCTGGTAAAGGCTTTAAATCTGTTAACTTGATAAGTACATGTTTATCACTCAAAGCTTCTACCGAGATTACTTGAAGGTCTAAAATAAACTTTTTCATTTTTGCTCTTTGCAATATGTTTATGCAAAGATACAAAAATTATTTTTTAGGTACAAACGTATCGAATGTTCCATCATCATAAAATACAGTAATCGTAGCAACTCTTCGTTTAGGTTTGTCAATATCTTTTACCACAATATGATTATGTATTTTGGGTGTATTTTGTACACAACGTGTATCAGGTGTGTCAAATTGCATAGAAGATAGCAAACCAGAATCATCGCTTACTTCATTATCTACTTGATCACCGTTTTGCTCAATAAGGGTAGGAGCTACCTCTGAAGCTTCATTTTGAAACATTTCTCCCTGACCAAACATAAGCCATGCCAAATTAATAGTAGGGAACTTTTTCTGAATAGCTTCAACTGTATTAAGGGTTGGCTTTGTACGACCACCAAAAATATTACTTAGTGATGCTGCTGAGATATCTATATAAGCTGCAAAACTCTGTTGAGTCATATGCTGACTTTCCATCAATTGCTTGATTCGATCTTTCATAATTACAGTAGATTTTTGTATTAATGGCGAAAAATACTTCTCGCTTAAAGATTTTACAAAGATAAAATATTTTTTCGAAATATACAATATATAAATTAAATATTTTGAATTATAAATTAAGATTTATAATCTTTAAATTCATAAATAACATAATTAGCAAAGTGTATTTCGATCTTTTAGATTTATAAATGTAAATACAGGTATGTAATACCCTGCAAAGCAAATATTTAGAAAAAAAACATAAAATACTGACTATTCATCAGTTACATTATAAGAAGAATAACAAATATGTAGATATATTGATGATTTACCCCTAAAAAAATATATTTTACATAAGTAAAAAGAAAAAAGTTACACATGTAAGTATCTGATTTTCTGACACTTATATTAGCATTATTTAAATTGTATAATTATAGGTTTAAATTTTGAATTATTAAGGTTTTATATTTTATAATTTTAATCAACAAGCTAAATATCTTCTTTAGCTTTATAAATTATATCTATAAACAAGTTAAATCAACTTTATTTATATAAATCACATAGATAAAGATTCAAGAAATTAAATGTAACAATTTGTTAATGGTAAATTAAATCGAACTAAAAATAATGAAAATCCTTTTTTTTCTGAAATTCACCACAGTACTATACAATTCTAAAAAATACGAGAATTTTAGCACACTAAAAAACAACATAACTTACTATATACCAACACTTTATGACAGATTTTAAATGTCTAAAAAGAACGCAATCTAGCTTTAAACAGAGCTAATTTGCCCCAAAAATATTCTATTATTTAAAAGAAAACACCTATATTAATATAAAAAAGGCTCTATTTAACTGCTAACACATGTTAAATAGAGCCTAGAACTAGAAAACTTCTAAAACTATTCTTAGAAAGAGAAAGCTACCATCAAAAAAAACATATCCAATAATTAATATGAAATCCCCATTTATCTCACAGATTAATGAAGAATAAAAAAGACCAATTCTTTCATTAATTCTCCCGCATCTGTATTTGGATTTTTAATACCTTTACTCTTTGCGTCGACCTCTCTCATCTTATCAACAATCTGCATTACTTTCATACCAGAATAGTTCTTCATTCCTGTAATATAATCACGAGCTGCCCATCCATTTCTCAAATCCAAGAAATTTGCAAGAGCATCAGGATCTTGTTTTTGTGGAGCATAGTATGCTACCATCAAATTTTCGAAATAAGAAAAGAGCAAAGGGAGAAAAGAGTACATAGAACCAGCCTTTGGGTTACTGTCAAAGTATTTTACTATCTGATTTACTTTAAAAACATCTCTATTGATTATTGCATTTCTCAATTCAAATCCATTAAAATCTTTACTAACTCCAATTTCCTTTTCTACAATTTCAGGTGTTACTCGTCTATCATTTTCAGGAAGAGAGATTAGGACCTTATCCAACTCTGAGGTTAATCGACTCAAATCTGCACCCACGTGATCAACAATCATCATCGAAGCCTTAGCTTCAATGGTAGCTTTTCGTTCTTTTAAATAAGTTTCTATAAAACCTGGAAGCTCCCTATCACGCAACTTTTTACTTTCAAAAATTACACCACCATTAGCCTGAGCTATCGCATAGATTTTTTTCCTTTTATCTATAGTACCGTTCTTGTGACAAAATACCAAAATCGTACTTTTAGCTGGTTTTTGGAAATATTTCTCTAAAATCTCCAATTTTTTTAGATTTTGCGATTCTTTCACGATAACAACCTGATATTCAGCCATTATAGGATATCTCGATGCAATATCTACAATTTGAGCTGCAGTAACATCAGAACCGAAAACTATTGTCTGATTAAAATCTCTTTGATCGGGCTGCAGAACGTTATCTACAATGTAATTTGAAATTTTATCAATATAAAAACTTTCATCACCTTCTAATATATATATTGGCGAGAAATTCCGAGCCTTTAGATCCTTCATAAGTGATCCATAACTCACTTCTGATTTCTTTTCTACCATAACCTTGATTTAAGAAAGATAAAATTACTATCTTTGCATGAACAAATGCAAAGTTAGCAAAATGATTTCATTAAACCTTCCCCCATTTAAAACAAAATTATCAGGCACTATAGAGAAGCCTACCATTTTTGATATTCTACGAAAAAAATATGTTTCCATTACTCCTGAAGAATGGGTAAGGCAACATTTTATACATTATCTAATTGAAAAACTGAATTATCCACAATCTCTTATGGCTAATGAGGTTAATCTTAAAATAGGTGACAAAAACGTAAGAGCTGACAGTGTACTGTATGACAAGAACTTACATCCTCAAATGATTATCGAATATAAAGCACCACACATAAAAATTACACAAAAGGTATTTGATCAAATTACTGTATACAATATGCTATTACATGTTGATTATTTAATTGTATCAAATGGCATTCAACACTATATTTGCAAAATAGATTATAAAAACCAAAAATATATATTTCTAAAAGAGATCCCAAAATATGAAAATATTTAACATTACATACAGGCATGAATTTAAAAGAAAGAATTAAAGTTTTCAATTAACTAATACTATTTCTGTAGAAAAAGAAAGTGAAACAAGAATTGAAAGCATCCCTCCCAAAAATGAATATAATATAGACGACTTAAAGTACTAACTCTAGCCATTTAATACTCGTAAGCTAAGATTTATGATACTACAAACAGCACATCTATTAGCAATAAATGCAACAAAAAGCATTTTTAAGCCATTACAGACTATAAATCATAGAGAAACATACTCTGCTAACATTTTATTAAAACAACCTCTCTGAAAGCATTATTTACAGCTTCTAGAATAAAACCGCTAAGGAAACCCTCCTCCATTAATAATACACTAACAAAACCAGGAGAAAAGATGCGGTAACAGTACCAAAACAAAGAAAATGATTATCCCACCCTATTTTAAACATTAATTACTAATAGATTTATTTCAAAATCCATATATCACTCACTATTTATAGATTATTCATTATACGATAAGTTGATTTATAAAAAGAAGATTTCTCATTAATATACTAATAATAAAAACATTAATAACCTAATGCGTTATCTATTAATCGCTTATAAATATATTATTAATGATTGTTCTATATTTAAATACATCATTAATAAACACTACAACAGATAGATTTTACATTTAACAATATATAAATATAACTATTGATGATTTATAGTTATATATATTTATCATTTATTAATTTCAATATTTTTAAACTCACGAATAAACAAGAAGCAAGATTTAAGACCTACTCTAGCTATTATTATGGTATTACAAGAATCGAAATACAATCACCCCAAAAACTATTTATCAATTCATTATATTATGATTTATTGATTTGTCATAAATAGCTATAATTTTCAGTCATTAAAAAGTTATTTTAGTTATCCATCTTGCTTATATGGCAGCTTTTTAGTAGAATGCTGATAAAATACAAAGAATAATTAAAGTAATTGGAGGATTACATTTGAAAAAGACAACTAGATATCGCATATAATCAGCAATTAAAAGTCGTATCTTTGACAATAAAAAGTTTTAGCAGGTATAAATAAATTAATTAATAATTCTAACGACAAAGTTTTAGTTGGTTCTATGAAAAAGCATAAACTAAAAAAAAGAGAATAGTCCAACTATTCTCTTAATATATTATACCATAAAGCTAATAATATCATCTAATCGATTTTCTGCCACTCTTCTACCCAGCTCATACGTTATCTGCATTTCTTCTGGATCATGCGATATATGTCCAATGGCCAATTTATTTGCCGGTCTCATCACTAAAATATTACCTTTTTTTTCTTCTACAGCAAGATAATCTAACTCAAAATTATACATTTCATGACGCCGAGCCATCGCATCAATAAATCTTGGATATTTACGGAGTACTATCTTCATCAGTGGCATTAACTTATTTTTCTGTTTAATAAACCCTTCAGGTTGGGTAAGTACCACCACATTCTGTTGAAATCCCTTTTGCTGGAAAAAACGTAATGGTATCGAATCAACAACTCCCCCATCGAGAAATTTTCGATTATTGATATTCACAATCTTCGAAGCCAAGGGCATAGATGCCGAAGCACGAATATATTCTAGACTTTCATAATCAACTTTATCTATTTTTTGATAAACAGGTTCACCAGTTTCTACATCCGTGCAAACTATCCAAAATTCCGTTTTATTTTCCTGGAAAGTTTTCACATCAAAAACATCAATATATTCTGGCATATAATGGTAGTCAAATTCGCCACCAAAATAATCACCAGTTAGAAACCAAGATCGAAGAGAAGCATATCTCCAATCGTGAGCTAGTTTTTTGTTATACCGTATCACACGCCCAGGTTGACGTGATATAATATTACAGCCAAAACAGGCTCCAGCTGAAACACCAACAACACCATCAAACTCTATTTTCTGCTCCATCAAGACATCCATGACACCTGCAGAAAATAATCCACGAAGCGCACCTCCTTCTAATACAAGTCCTTTCTTCATATTTTTAATTTTCATGAGAAATTACAAAGGTACATATAAAAATGGAAATGTAAGAGCGCTTTTTATTTTTTATAAGAGATAAACAAATTGACATACATCAAGCCTACTACCATATAATAAGGCAATTACTTTTCGTTCAAAAGGTAATCCACCTAAAAGATGTAACTTTGCAGCCAAATAAGATTATTAACAATATACAGACAAGCAATGAGGGATGATTACAATTAAAATTTACTATTATAAGTAAAATGGTCATACATCCTGAACAACTAATCTCAAAATATGAATCAGAAAGCTAATCAAATCGATATGCTACACGGCCCTTTATTGGGAAAAATTATTAAGTTTGCAATTCCATTTGCAGCAAGCAGCATTCTACAACAACTATTCAATACTGTAGACGTTGCTGTCGTTGGACGATTTGCTAACAGCGAAGCTTTAGCTGCCGTTGGAGCTAATACATTTATCATCAATCTGATGATAAATCTATTTATAGGTATATCTATAGGGGCTAATGTCATATTAGCTAATCATATAGGACAACATGACGATACCAAAATAAAACAAGCAATAAGTACCACATATAGTCTAGCACTTATCAGTGGTACCATTCTTCTTGCCCTCGGTTTACTATTATCTGATCCAATACTAAAGGCTATGGGTACACCAAGAAATATTATTCATGCAGCAACTACCTATCTTAGAATTTATTTTCTTAGTGCACCATTCTTCATGACATACAATTTTGGAGCTGCCATTTTAAGGAGCAGGGGCGATACCCGACGGCCTCTCTACATTCTATTAGCAGCAGGTGTCTTGAATACAATTCTCAACCTTATTTTAGTAATCGTGTTTAAGATGAATGTAGCTGGCGTTGCCATTGCTACCGGCATTGCCAATGCTTTTAGCGCTGCAGCAATAATATGGCTTTTACTCCATGAAAACGGAGCTTTTCGATTACATCCCAGCCAGCCAAAAATCTATACAACGGAATTAAAACACATTTTAAAGATAGGTATACCAGCAGGTTTACAAGGAATGGTATTCTCATTCAGCAACGTATTTGTCCAAACTGCTATTAATAGTTACGGCTCTGCAGCAATAGCTGGAGCATCTATATCTCAGACATTTGACAGTTATTGTTATTACCTGATGTTAGCTTTTAGCGGAGCTGCTGTTACTTTTACAGGACAGAACTACGGAGCAGCAAAGTACGATAGATGCAAACACATATTTTGGATATGCTTTATAAATGGAGCTTTAGTATGCTTTATCGCCAACATGCTCTTCATTACATTTGCTGATTCAGTATTGAATCTATTCACGACAGATGGAAACGTGATAAAATATGCCAAATTACGAATGGACTATGTTTTAATATTCCAATCGATAGCTGCATGTTATGACATACCTGCATCATCTATGAGAGGATTTGGATATTCACTCACACCAGCCTTGCTAACAATCATAGGAACATGCTTGCTCCGTTTAACATGGGTAACCTTCATATGTCCAATATGGCCAGGGTTTGGACATCTTATGTTATGCTATCCTATTTCATGGTGTCTAACCAGCATTTTAGTTGGCTGCACATATATCTCCAAATGGCATCAATCACTATGCTAAGAACTTTCTTTAAAAAGGTGTCTTGTATGAAAATAAAAGCAAAATCGCCTAAAAATATTTTTTTTAATAAACAAAGATAAATTTTCGTTATAAATACTTGCAACCCTGTAACATTTTGACTAATTTTGTAACCGAGAAATACAAATTATATTTGCGATTAGCATAAACCAGAAAACTTCAACATGAAACAACAAAAAATTCTATTCGTATTTATTCTTGTTACAGCAGCATTGTGGCTGCTCAATTTGTAAATTCAAAATGTTCACAACATCTTAAAAGAAGCAATTAAGGTTCCTATGCATTAGCAAAGGAACCTTAACTGTTTTTATCTAAGTCACTCTTGTTTTAGAATATCTTAGAACACTCATTTATTTAAAATAATAGAGGAAAGTAGCCTCACCCTTTAATGCTGGTTTTCTTTGACCCTCCACTTCCATCTGGAAGTCTATGGTAGCCTTACAGATACCACGAAGATTCTCTATACTTGCCAACTTAGTCACAAGGCGCAACTTACTTCCTACTGGCACAGGGATACCGAAACGCATCTTATCCATACCATAATTTACCATCATTGTGAGGTTATTAACTTCGATAATCTGATTCCAGAAATAAGGAAGTAATGACAAAGTAAGATATCCATGAGCTATAGTACTCTTATAAGGACTCTCCACCTTAGCACGATCAACATCAACATGAATCCATTGATGATCGAGTGTTGCATCAGCAAAAGCATTAATACGCTCTTGATCTACCTTCAACCACTCTGACGTACCGAGTTCCTTGCCTAAATAAGAGGCAAACTCATCATAGCTATTTACAATTAATTTTCCCATGGTTACATTATATAATTATTCTGCCTCTTCGTCGTCAGCTTTTTTCTTACGAATAACACGCTTACGCTTAGGCTTTTCTTCCAAACCTGGAGCTGCGACCTTTACACCTGCCAATTCAGGATCAATAAGAATACGACCACAGTACTCACAAACAATGATTTTCTTATGCATCTTAATATCTAGCTGGCGCTGAGGTGGAATCTTATTGAAGCAACCACCACATGCATCACGCTGTACATACACGATACCCAAACCATTACGAGCACCCTTACGAATACGCTTGAAACTAGTCAACAATCTTGGTTCTATCTTCTTTTCTAATTCTGCAGCCTTCTCTTTTAAGAGCTCTTCTTCCTCACGAGTTTCCTGCATAATGTCATCAAGCTCAGCCTGTTTGCTCTCGAGAGCAGAAGTACGATCCTCAATTTTACGACGAGTTTTCTCTAACTCTGCAGTTTTATCTTCTACCTTAAACTGAGCCTCTTTAATTTTCTTATTACAAAGTTCTATTTCCAAAGTTTGGAATTCGATTTCCTTTGTAAGAGTATCATATTCTCGGTTATTAGCAACAGTATCAAGCTGCATTTTATAACGCTCAACACTTGCTTCAGCATCCTCTATTTCGCCTTTCTTCTGAATAACGGCACGACGGAAATCTTCAATTTCTCTTCCGATTTTCTCTTCATGAGTATGAAGACCTTCGATTTCGTCTTCCAAGTCTTTTACTTCCAATGGAAGTTCACCTCTTAAAGCACGCTTTTCGTCTATCTGACTCAAAGTAGTCTGAAGCAGGAAGAGGGTTTTCAGTTTCTCTTCAACTGTCAAATCTGTTGGATCTTTCTTTGCCATAATGATATAATTTATGTAATTCTATTATCTTTATTATTTTCTTTTATAACTATTTATTAAAGATAGATAATCGGATTGGTATTAATCTCAGATAATACACATCTTACACCAGGACATTTTTCTTCGATAATCTGCTTAAAGATCTCCCTAGTATACTGTTCACTCTGATAGTGACCGATTACGCAGATCTGAATTTCCTGATCATGTCCAAAGTATTCATGATAATGCATTTCACCAGTGATAAAAGCATCTGCCCCTGCTGCAATAGCCGTATCGAGCATAAAGCTACCAGCTCCACCGCATAAAGCAACTTTTTTTATTTCTCGCCGAAGAAGCTGATTGCACTGTACACATTCTACTTCAAACTGTTTACGAAGCATCAAAACCAAATCGTCTGCAGCTAGGGGGGTAGAAAATTCTCCTATAATCCCCTCGCCACCAACCAACTGACTTTCTTCATCAGAATAGCATTCATCGAGATGTTGAGTTTTGCCTAGGAACTGAATATTTTCAAGTCCCATCTTTTCAGCTATTTTGAAATTGACACCACCAAAAGCACTATCCATATTCGTATGCATGCTTACGATAGCAATATCATTCTTTATAGCTTTCATGACAGTACGCTGTACATAATCCTCACCAGTAATACGACGAAGCTTATGGAAAATAAGAGGATGATGACTTACAATTAGGTTACACCCCTTTGCTATAGCCTCATCAACGACACATTCCGTCACGTCAAGACACAATAAAGCCCCTGAGACTTCCGCCTCTGTTAATCCACATTGCAAGCCTGCATTATCATAGCTTTCCTGCAAGGGCAGAGGCGCGAACTGTTCAAGGGCATTGATCACCTTTAATATTTTCACGCTAAAATTTTTTATTTTAGAATGCAAAGATAATCATTTTTTGCGAATAGCGAAAATATTTTATGCTTTTTTACCAATCTTCTAAATTAGCTTCTTGTTCAATTTGGTTTTCTAACTTATCTGGCAAGGAAGCAAAAAAGTCGATTTTAGTAATTCGCTCGATTTGATCCACACTATTTACGTAACTCTTCTTAGGGCGATTTCCCTCGATATTACGATACACAAAACCTATCGCCTTAGGTCTACCCACCAAACAGAGCACCACTTTGAAAAAAGCCTCTGGCACCGTGACCTTCGCTTTACCTATCCTTTTATGGTTCTTACCTATTAATATAGGGCCACTCACGATATAGACATCGCCGTATTTTTTTGCCCATGCTCTGCACTGTCCCTCTATCTCGTTCCAGTCTCCACTGTTAAGTCCATGCACCTGTGGACACATATTACTCATCAAGAAACATTCTTCTTGAGCCCGTTTACTCCATTTGTTATCCCCAGAAGGGCACATGTGCCCCCTATCATAGCCACTTCGTGCATAATCATACGTAGTGACTACTGTACCTTCCACCTCTTCGTCAGCCGTAAAAGCGATACCCTTACGCTTATAAGGACCATTCGTGTGTGCTCTGGTCAGATGCCAAGCCACCCAATTTGGAATTTTTAATTCCTGATTATAAGATACGGTATAGGCATACCGGCAAAGAATTTGCTCAGGTCTGTCAGTTAGTCTAGCAGGAAGATAATTAGCATACTTAGTCGAGCTTGAAGAGTTCGATACTCCATCCGACTCAACTTGAAAATTTTCCCTATTACTCGATGAATTATTCCTATCATCCGACAAATCCTTATCGTTCACCAAATAATCTATCGCTTTCTGAGCATTCTCTATCTTATTCGCTGTTCTTTCTACATCTGAAAGTAATTCTCCAGACTTTTGATTTTGCCATTTACAACTACTTGTTAATCCCGCAAGTAGCAAAACAGCGATACATGGTATATTTTTCCTTTTCATACGAATGCAAAGGTAATAATTTCTGATGAAAACGGATTAGGCTTACAGAAACAAAAAAAGCGTAGCCACCTAAAAATACATGCTAAGGCTAAATACCGAACGGACACGAATCGCTTACACGGACGAAAAAAGAAATACATAGAGGGAATCATAAACTGAGAAAGGACCAACAGAAGAAATTTCTGTGAAAAATAGTAAAAATAAATTAGGGATTTCCCCCTACAAAATAGGTAAATCTTATTTTATTCTTATCAATTCGTATTACCTTTGCATCATTAACAAAATAAAACTATAAGAAGATGAAACAGTCAATATTTTTACGCAAATCGATTCTATTGGTAGCAATGATGGGAATCACCCAGCTTACTAATGCCCAGCGTTATGAGATAGATCATGATCATGTCTATTTCGATCGTGAATTATTGAAATATGCCGATGCTCATACCTTCCGAGATTTAGGTTGTGGCTATGCCAAGGATATGTATAATGTATATATGGATGGGCGCGTGCTTGAGAATGTTGATCCAGCTTCTTTCCGACTGAAGGAATCCGCCAGCTGGCGTAATCGTAAAGGTATAAACGAACCGCTTTCTTCGATTCGCGGTTATTACAAAACCAAGTTCAACGTCTATTATGGTGATAAGAAGATAGATGCAGTACCAGGTTCGTTTAAGGAACTGGGTGGTGGCTATGCTAAGGATGCTTTCAATGTGTTCTATTATGGTGAAAAAATAAAAGGAGCCATGGCTACATCCTTTAAATATAGGGGTAATGGCTATGCTGAAGATAGCTTTGATGTTTATTACAGAGGAAAAAAGATTGAATAAACAGATGATTATAATAACAAAAAAGCGGTAGATCTTCATCCCCGCCAACCGAAAGAGGTATACGGCAAAAGCCGAACCTCTTTTTCAAAAACAACAAATAATAAACCTAATACTAATCTTAATAACCTTTATATCTAATAACCTAATCTAACTTAATACAATACTTAATATATATATCGGCAACTTTAAGCAATATCCCTGCAATCTTTATTTACCTTAAGCAATACCTAATTTTACAATCTATAAATCTAACTAATAATTTCTTTTTAAAAACAACCTAAACAATCAATAACCTAAAAACTAATAAATCTATATATTTTCTAATTGCACTGCAAAGATACTACTGTTTGCGTACACAACAATGTTTTTCAGCATAAAATTAACCAAAGACGGTTCATTCTTGATTTAAATCAAGTGCTTTTGTGTTCGCACACGGCAAAATAGCGAAAATTCATTTTGCACTATCCACTTTTTCCCTTATCTTTGCAATATGAAGATAAAGAAAACATATATTTTGCCTGCCGAATGGTATCCACAGGATGCTATCCAATTGACATGGCCACACGTTCAAACTGACTGGGCTCCATATCTAGATGATATTACCCAAACCTATCTGCAACTGGCTGATACCATAACAAAATATGAGTATCTTATCGTTGCAACACCAGAACCTGACCATGTTTGGCAGTTACTTAAAAATAATCTTGCAGACGAGCAAATAGAAAAAATACTTTTATATTTAATAGATAGTAATGATACTTGGGCTCGAGATCATGGTGGCATTACAACTATCAATCCTCTAACACGAGCACTAACAGTACTCGACTTTCGTTTCAATGGATGGGGCGAAAAGTTCGAATGGGAAAAAGATAACCAAATTACCAAGCAACTCTTTGTATATCAACGAGAAAGTAGCAATAAGAATTTTGCACTATCTGCATGTATTGAAGAAAATGATGACTTCGTACTTGAAGGTGGAAGTATTGAAAGCGATGGTGAAGGCACAGTTTTCACTACCAGTCAATGCCTAATGGCTTCACATCGCAATCAGCCTCTTACCCAGATACAGATTGAGCAACAGCTCAAAGAACGCTTAGGAGTCGACCGTGTCGTTTGGTTCGACCATGGTAACCTTATTGGTGATGATACTGATGGACATATTGATACAATAGTACGAATCTGCCCAGACCACACCTTATTGTATGTAGGTACACCTAACAAAGACGATGAACATTATGCAGATTTTAAAGCATTAGAAGACCAAATTCGCCGATGGATAGACACTCACTACTCTCTCCAAAGCGAATCAAAATATAAAATGATAGCCCTTCCGTTCCCTGATGCCATTTACGATGAAGGCGAACGATTGCCTGCTACATACGCAAACTTTCTCATTTTAAATGGTGCTGTTATAGTACCAACGTATAATCAGCCTGAAAAAGATCAAAAAGCTATCAAAATAATCCAAGATGTATTCCCTACACGCAAGATCATTGGTATAGACAGCAGAACTATCATCCGTCAACATGGAAGCATACATTGTCTTACTATGCAATATCCACAAGGAATACTTATGAAAAAATAAATGTAAATCATAAAACAATGAGAGAAATAAGAGTAGGATTTCTACAACAACATAATGTTGAAGATCGCAAGACTAACATGTTGCGACTTGCCGAAGGTATAGAAGATTTGGCAAAACGCGGTGCACAGCTTATTATTTTGCAAGAGCTACACAATAGCTTATATTTTTGCCAGGTAGAAGACGTTAACAATTTTGATTTGGCTGAGCCAATACCTGGCCCTTCAACCAATTTCTATGGAGAATTGGCTCGTCAGTTTGGAGTCGTTATCGTTACCTCCCTATTCGAGAAGCGCGCAGCTGGATTATATCATAATACAGCCGTTGTTATTGAAAAAGATGGTACGATAGCCGGGAAATATCGCAAGATGCATATTCCGGATGACCCTGCATATTACGAAAAATTCTATTTTACACCAGGAGATTTAGGTTTCAAACCTATACAGACCAGTTTGGGCAAATTAGGAATTCTTGTTTGTTGGGATCAGTGGTATCCTGAAGCAGCCCGTTTAATGGCTCTTCAAGGAGCTGAAATATTAATCTACCCTACCGCTATCGGCTATGCACTCTATGACACAAAAGAAGAACAGGAACGCCAGCGAATGGCATGGACAAGCGTTATGAGGGGCCATGCTGTCGCAAACGGACTCCCTGTAATAGCTGTTAATCGCGTAGGATTTGAACCAGACCCTAGTAATCAGACTGGCGGCATTCAGTTCTGGGGTAGTAGTTTCATAGCTGGTCCTCAAGGCGAACTCCACTACCAAGCAAGTAAGGAAGAAGAAGAAAGCGTTATCATCGACATCGATCTTGACCATTGTGAAGAAGTAAGACGCTGGTGGCCTTTCCTCCGCGATCGTCGCATAGAAAACTATGGCGACATAACTAAGCGATTTATCGACTAAGATACAAGATCTAATATATTTAATGCGGCATTCATGAGAGTATTAACATTCCTCATAAATGCCGCATTTAATCGTTACGATATGATTTTAGAATCTATTCTTCTTCGTAATTCCCTGATTCATCTATAGCACCTTCCTTTTTGCCAAAATTAGCATCTATCTGAACAAAAGCTGTTACTATAAAGGTTATCAAACAGAATACCATAACGAGAATAAAGAAATGACGATATCCTATAGTATCCTTCAACCAACCGGAAACCATTCCTGGCAGCATAAGACCTAAATATGAAAGTCCTGTACAAATAGCGTAATGTGACGTTTTATATTCACCTTGAGCAAAATAGAGCATAAACAATGTTAATGCTGTAAACCCTAATCCATAACCAAACTGCTCAACAAACAAGCAACTGCTAATAAGCCAAAGATTAGAAGGAAGAGCATAGCTCATATACACATAGACAAGATCAGGAAGAGTTAGCGCAATCACAAATGGCCATAACCATTTTTTCAGTCCATCACGAGATGCCAAATAGCCACCAACAATACCTCCTGCCAATAAACCTATTAAGCCGATTGTACCATTAGCAATACCAAATTCCATTGGTGATAATCCTAATCCTCCTTCAGAAGCGGAACGCTGAAGAAAAGTTGTTGTCATCTTGCCTAACAAAGCTTCTGGAAAACGATAGAACATAATAAATAGTATAGAAAACACAAAAACCTTTAAAGGAAATTTAGAAAAGAATGATACTATCATATCCTTCATACCCCGTACTACAGCAGTTGAATTCGTATTATTGCGATTGTCCGCTTTTGGCCGTGGAAGAATCAAACCATGATAGAACCACAATGCCAAAAAGATACCTGTTAGCGCATAGAATATCAAACTCCATGTAAAGGCTATTCGATTTCTAAAATATACCTGCAAAATACCTGCAGCAGCAACTAATACACCTTGGCCAAATATTACTGCTATGCGGTAGAATGTATTACGTATTCCTACGAAGAATGACTGTCCGTGCTCATCAAGTTCAAGCATATAATAGCCATCTGCTGCAATATCATGAGTGGCACTCGAAAAGGCCATCAGAAAGAAGCAGGTCATAGTACCTTGAAACCAAAAAGGCGCATTAAGTGTAAAGCCTACTCCTGCTAAAGAAGCACCAATCAACAGTTGCATGGTAATAACCCACCAACGTTTTGTTTTATACAAGTCTACAAAAGGACTCCATAAGGGCTTGATAATCCAAGGTAAATTAAGCCAACTTGTATATAATGCTATTTCGGTATCACTCATACCTAGTTGCATATACATTGTTACCGCAACTACCATTACCAAAACGTTAGGTAGTCCTTCTGCAAAATAGAGAGTTGGTATCCAACTCCAAGGATTTCTTTTTTTATTACTCATGTATCTCATGTATTACTCATGTATCTCATGTATTTGATTTCTACTTATAAATCTTTTTAATAGTAGCTCCCTGATAATAATGAAGCAGGATATCTTGATATGCATATCCATTCTCACCCATTACGGCTGCACCAATTTGGCAAAGTCCTACTCCATGGCCCCAGCCTGCTCCTGTCAGTTCAAAACGCTGTGGTACACCCACTTCATTTATATCATATTTATCTACAACAAAAGCAGAACTGTATAAATGGCTTTCGCTGAGAGCTCTTCGTATCTCAAGTTCTTTTCCGATAATAAAAGTGTGATTTGTTCCAACTATTTTCAATCGGGATATACGACCACTCTTACCTCGTTCCAAAGGAATAAGATCTACGATATCGCCCAAATCTAATTTCAGTTTTTCAGACAAAAGGTGTTGAATCTCTGATTGGCTCAGTTTTACTTTCCATCGATAGAAATCAGGAGTTTCTTGATCATAATCATTAAGCACTTGCCCCAACACATTTTTATCAGTAGTATTACAAAATGCAGCCGGACTTGTACGTATCCACTCTTCTGCATTTTTCTCTACTGTCAGGTCGGGAATACTCTGAAGTTTCTTCTTAACAGCAGATTTCTCATCACGAACAGCTACAAGATAAGGTTTCTTAATATTCTCCCAACAGTATTGATATTCCTCAGATATACCACCACAACATTTACTGAATCGGGCATCACATATTTCCCCGTTATCCATTAATATCTGTCCTAATGTGGCTTTAATAGCCTCAGCTACATGTGGAGATGTTTCTTTGGTAATACCTTGATAACGCTGGCAGTGGTCATCAGCACACACATCAAAAATTGTATGATCATCACGATCATACCAACGTATCAATTCGTCGTCTTTCTTCACAAATGAGAAGAAATTATTTTCTGTTTCTGCATGAGAACGTCTACGCTCCATTTGAGCAAAAAGCCAACTTCGTGAGATAACGGCATGAGCTTTTAGCAATTCTAGACTCGAAGTAGCACTCATCTCACTACTGATGACACTCTCCAAATATTTTTCTACCGGCAATTCATTAATAGCACAAACCTGATCTGAATCGACCACAAATCGAAGTGTTCCTAGGAATGTCTGTGTTTCCTTGCGCTCCCAATGGAAATTTACTCCTATCGTAACATCATCAAGAGAGAAACTGGCATCATCTTCTATTGGATGAAAACCGAGCTGCGTATAGAGTGTTCCATTCCAAAGAATGGCTCCTTCTGAAAATTCTACCGTTTGCTCTCCTATAACTTCTTTACCCTTAGCAAGATAAGGTTTATTGAGTACAAAATGTATTTTCTGCGCAGAAACAATGCCAACCTTTACATTTGGTTGCATGTCTAATTTCAGTTCATCGTCATTCGCATCGACTTTTAACTTACTACAAATCTGCTCCATCTTTTCTTGCGATATACCACATTCTTTCAAAATTGCTTCCGCACGTTCTACCGTGAGTATTTGAAAATCCTCTTCACGTGGCGTGATGATGAGTCCACCCATGTCCAAAGCTCCAGGACTTACCATAACTCGTTCATTTTCTTCTTGCATATAGCAATTAGGACGATGTTTTTCTCTTGGAATGACTACAGAAATATATTTATCACCTTTTCTCCAAGCGATAATATTCATCATAGGTTCAGTCTCACCCTCACGAATAGGCAAAGCTTCATATAAAAGAGCAAAGAGTTTTCTATCTTTTTCCTCTTGTGTACTAACAATAGCAAATATTGGCACAATATAATCATCTATACGGGCCAAATAATTACAATCATCTAATTCATACAAGTTAGTCTTACTTCTGCATATTCGTTTCCACTCTTCCTGTAGAGGCAACACCCCATTTGTACCTGCCTGGAAATGCAGATGATCAGGCGCACTGGCTCCACACTTAGGACCATTATAGAACACCATCAGTCGCTCTGTTGCTGTCAACAAACGATGCATCTCAGAATAGTTTGGCAAAATCGCTTGCATCTGATGACGATAAGCTGGTATCGTAAAATGAGTGTTCAGTATCGGGAAAGGATTAATAAGTAACTGAAACTTATGATCTATTTTCTTCGACATTTGCACCTTTGGACGATTGGCATCACATAGGAAACAAGCACGATTGGCTAGCGTTTTAGCATCAATTTTTGCACCAGTAGAGACTATACGTGCTGGATTAAACTGAAGTTTTATAATAGAATTGTCGAAAGATTTTACTTGAACATTTTTCAAATCTGAAAAACGTTTCCTCACATCATCCCAAACCTCAAGTTGTCTGTTAAAGAAACGTACCAATGCATCATCAGGAGCAATATCGGCCAAACCCGCATTCATGGCTTGACGCGCTCTTACTTCCATGGTACGTAAACGGTCTTTATAGAGATTATTAACATTAATCTTGTCTATACTCAATGCAGCATCACTATTTCCACCCCATCGACGACACAGATATAGTTCGTCATAAATACGACCTATACGATAACGACGACTGAAAGCAAGTCCTAAAGCATAATCTTCGCCATAACTGGTATTTGGAAATCTTATTTGTCTTACTAATGGAGTAAAAAAGGCACGTGGCGCTCCTAATCCATTAATACGAAGCGCATTGTTACAGCCATTATCATTCGTCCATTCTCGATGATCAATCATACCTGGAGGAAGGGTGTTCAAATCGAAATCGCACATACGATAACTTCCAATAATCATGGCTGCATTCTGCTTATAGAAAGCATCCACGATCTTCTGTAAAGTTTTTGGTGAAGAATATAAATCGTCACTATCCAATTGAACGGCGAATTTACCACATCGGACATCGTTTATAGCTTCATTCCAGCAGCCACCAATGCCTAGATCCAAACGATCAGGTACAATAACAACCAACTTATCGGTATTCTTCTGTAAATCAGCTAAAATCTCTCCTGTTTTATCTGTAGAATGATTATTAACAACGATGACATTATATGGGAATGAAGTTTTCTGATTTAAAGCCGATTGTACAGCATCTGATACTGTCTTTTCGCGGTTGTATACAGGAATAACAACACTGGCTTCAAAAGTAAACTCCTGCTCTTTAAAGTCTGGCTCTTTATAATTGGAAACATCCACCAATGCGCCTATCTGTTTAAGATGACACGTACAGACTTTTTCCATTTCAATCTGCACTTCACGATTGCGAGGATTTACATAATCAAACTGCTTTTCGCCGCTCTTACGCAAGTCATGTTCATCTTCTGTGTACAAATACTCGTTGATATGGAAAAGTTCGCCCTTACGACTTAAGAAAAGTCGAAGATCATATAGGGCTGCATATAGATAAGCATGCTGCTCGCTTAACTGATCTACATACTCGTGAAAAGAACGTGCATCAATCAACCATAAACTACCAAAGTCAAAATCATCACGTAAACTTCCCAGCTGATAATCAATTACCGGATGCTTTTCACGCTTGCCATTTTCCATGGTGTAATGATCCGCATAAACCATCTGAGCATGCGTTTCATGCATAACACGTAACATTCGCTCTAACGCAAACTGTCCTAGTTCTATACGTGTAGGCTTAGTACAAAGTAATATATAATCAGCATCAGACTGGCTATCTATCTGTTTAATAACAGCAGTAGATCGTATTTCCTGATCCAACAAAAAAACATGTTGTACCGTCTTATCTTCATCGAGTGAAGTCACAATAGAGTGCATCGTTTCGTTGCCTAATTGAGGCAAGAAAACATCTATCTTTTCTCTCATTTTTGATTTCTATATTAAAATATGTGACAAAGATAGCATATTTTCAGTGAAAAATCGTACCTTTGCAATATGAATTTAGAAAAAAAATCTCTCCTCGGTCTTACTCTTGACGAGCTCAAGGATGTAGCCAAAAGCTTAGGCATGCCAGCCTTTACGGGTGGCCAAATAGCTAAATGGCTATACGAGTACCATGTCAAGTCTATAGACGAGATGACCAACCTCTCCAAAGCTAACCGAAAGAAGTTGGAAGAGCAGTATACTATCGGATGTGCGGAGGCTATCGACGCTCAGCATTCTGTCGATGGTACAATAAAATATCTTTTCCCTACAGCAAACGGCAAATTTGTGGAGACGGTATTTATTCCTGATGAAGACAGAGCTACCCTATGTGTTTCTTCACAAGTGGGCTGCAAGATGAACTGTTTGTTCTGCCAAACCGGAAAACAAGGCTTTGAAGGTAGTTTATCTGCTGCAGATATTCTCAATCAAATATACTCACTGCCAGAAGTAGACAAGCTCACAAACATTGTATTCATGGGGCAAGGTGAACCAATGGACAACCTTGATAATGTGCTTCGGGCTACAGATATTTTGACAGCTTCCTATGGATGGGCTTGGAGTCCTAAACGCATTACTGTTAGCTCTGTTGGCGTAAGAAATAAACTGAAACGTTTTCTCGAAGAAAGTCAATGCCATGTAGCAATTAGCATGCATTCACCTATTCCTGAGCAACGTGCAGAACTAATGCCAGCCCAGCGAGGTATGAGTATCGAGGAAGTTGTTGATCTGCTTCGCAATTATGACTTCTCACACCAGCGAAGACTCACTTTTGAATATATCGTATTTGGAGGTGTTAACGATAGTACAACTCACGCACGAGAAATCATTAAGTTACTCAAAGGACTAGATTGTCGTATCAATCTTATCCGATTCCATCAGATACCTGAAGTAGCTTTACATGGGGCTGACGAGAAAACAATGGAAAACTTCCGCGATTACCTCACCAATCATGGCATACATACAACGATTCGTGCTAGTCGTGGACAAGATATCTTTGCTGCTTGCGGTCTTTTGAGCACAAGTAAGAAAATTGGTAAAATCAGACACAATCAGGAATAATGCACTTGCGATGGAGAACTCTGATTATCATCAGCCTGTCATTTTTGCTTTCAAGTTGCACTGACGATAGTAGACAGGTTAGTGGAGGCAAACCCTACGAGGTTCTTGTCGTAAATGATTCTCACGATTCTCTACGGCACATTCTTTCTGTAGACACTCCAGATTTACCACAGTCTGAACCCCAGTTTGATGTATCTTCTCTCAAGCAAAACCGCTTACAGGATGGCACAAAAATGGCACATTCCATTGTTATCCATCAGGCAAAAGGTACATATCGCATTCAGCGAAATCTCTATGCACAGCCGCAAATAGTAATCCACGCTTCTGCTGGAGATTCACTCCAGTTAAGAAAGGATCTCAAACGATTTGAACTGTATTGCGAAGCTAAACGACTGCAAACTTATCATAATCCCAAAATGGAACGTTTGGTCAAGCAAACCTTCGGGATTAATATTCTACTGCCTGTTGACATGAACAGCAGTATGAAAAAGAAAGATTTCCTTTGGCTATCCAATAATTCTGCTGCAGGTATGAAGAATGTAGTTATCTGCAGAGGAAATATCGACAAAATGCTAGCCAACTACTTAAAAGGAGAAACTGATGATATGTATATGAAGCGCATAACACCATGTAAAAATAGTGGACTATGGGAAATGAAAGGAGATGCAATGGGAGGTCCTTATCGTATGCGCCAAATCAAAGATGGCAAACAGCGAGACCTGACCATCCTTACATTCGTATATGCGCCAAGCATGAAAAAAAGAAACCTAATACAACAGCTTGAAGCTGTATTATATACCATCAATTATGGAAGAAAATAAAAAAATACGTGTGGCTATTACCCACGGCGATACCAATGGTATCGGATATGAGCTCATTTTTAAAACCTTCGAAGAGCCAGGTATGCTCGAAATCTGCACACCTATTATTTATGGCTCACCTAAAGTGGCAACTTACTATCGTAAGATGCTCGACTTGAAGGTTCAGTTCTCGATTATCCAACAGGCTAACGAGGCTCAAGAAGGTCGAATCAATTTGCTAACAGCTGTAGAAGATGACATTAAGGTAGACGTAGGACAACCTACAGAAGAGTCTGGTACAGCTGCAATTATGGCACTCGATAGAGCGATTAGTGATTATCGTGAAGGATTGTTTGATGTCCTTGTAACTGCACCTGTTAACAATAGCAACATTAACATTCAAAACTACCAGTTCCCTGGTCAAACTAAATACATTGAGACCTGCCTTGGTAATAGTCAGAATACTATGGATATTCTGATTAATGACCGCCTACGTATAGCTTTTGCAACTCCATGTATCGCCTTAAAAGATGTTACTAAGGCAATTAGTAAAGATATTATCATAGCTCGTGTCAGCCATTTCAAAGAAGTTATTCGACGAGATTTCAACATATCTAATCCACGCATTGCCGTACTTTCACTCAATCCATATAATCCAGAGAATGGAACATTTGGTCCAGAAGAAGACCAAATGATACTTCCAGCCATTCAGGAATTGGCAGACAATGGTATTCAGGCTTTCGGTCCATATCCTGCTGCAGAATTCTTCGGAGAGGGCTATTTTGATGAATTCGATGGTATTTTGGCCATGTATCATGATCAAGGTATCGCACCTTTCAAGGCTATAGCTCCTGAATACGGTGTAGTACTTACTACAGGTTTACAACTTGTACGAACAGCAAGTGACCAAACTGTAGATTTTGAATATGCAGGAAAAAATGCAGAAAACCCATCTTCATTCCGCCACGCTATCTATACAGCTATTGATGCTTTCCGTAATCGTGCACGCTATGACGAACCTTACGAAAATCCATTGAAGAAACTTTATCATGAGCGTCATGACGAAGGAGAAAAAGTTCGTTTTTCTATTCCTAAGAAACATTCTGGTGCACCATTTACTCCTAATAAAGAAAGTAAGCGCCCAGAAAACAATGGTCCTAAAAATATAAACGGTAGCAATAACCGTTCTAAAGATAATAAAAACCAGGACAATAGACCACTGCAGGCTCAAGAGGCTAACAAACCTCAGGTACAGCAGCAGAACCAGCCAGTGGTTCAGCAGCAAAACCAACAAGCTCCACTGCAGCAGTCTACACAGGATACCTCTAAGGAATAAATCTCGCATACAACTAAATATTCTGCCAAAATTGCAGATATTCCAAATAAAATGCGTAATTTTGTCAGCTAAATGAATACAACAGAACTTCAGAGAATAAAACAACGCTATAATATCGTCGGTAACAGCGACGGATTAAATCATGCACTCGACGTAGCTTTACAAGTAGCGCCGACAGATTTGTCTGTACTTATTATTGGCGAAAGTGGTGTAGGTAAGGAAATTATTCCTCGTGTCATTCACGACAATTCGCCAAGAAAACGAGAGAAGTACTTTGCCATCAACTGTGGTTCTATCCCAGAAGGCACTATAGATAGTGAACTTTTTGGTCACGAAAAAGGTGCCTTTACAGGAGCCATTGGTGAAAGCGAAGGTTACTTCGGAATAGCTAATAAGGGTACTATTTTCCTTGATGAAGTTGGTGAATTACCAATGGCTACCCAGGCTAGATTGCTCCGTGTACTCGAAACAGGAGAATATATCCGTGTAGGTGGACAGGAAATACGTAAAACTGATGTACGTATTGTAGCCGCTACCAATGTCAATATGCGCAAAGCTATTAGTGAAGGTAGATTTCGTGAAGACTTATTTTACCGTCTAAATACGATACCTATCCAAATGCCTGCTCTTCGTGATCGTGGCAATGACATTATCTTATTATTCAGACTATTTGCTATGCAGATGGCTGAGAAATATCATCTGCCTAAAATCACATTGACAGAAGAAGCCAAGCAAGTAATGTTACAATATAAATGGCCAGGAAACGTTCGTCAATTAAAAAACATTACAGAGCAGATGTCTGTCTTAAGTGAGAAACGTGAAATTGACCTGGAAGGCTTGCTCAAGTATATTCCACGCGATCCATCGAGTACACAACTCGCTACTATTGGATATACAGACGAAAAACATTCGTATGAAAACGAACGTGAAATTCTATATAAGATATTGTACGAACTACGTGGAAATGTTAGCGATCTTCGTCGCGACATGAATAGTCTTCGTAAACAACTCGACGAAGCTCGTGGATTAGCTGGTGCTGCAGGCTTTCAGAATATCCCTTATGAGGATCCATCAACCTCCGTTTCTATTCCAAATGCTCCTATGCATCCTGCAAAAGTTCATACATCTTCTACACCTATATATCAAGTGGAAACACCACACACACAACCAGAAGAAGTTATTGCAGAGGAAATCAATGAGCCAGAGAGTCTCAATCTGAACGACCTTGGGAGACAAATGGTTGTCAAAGCTCTTGAACGTAATGGTGGTAATCGTAAAAAAGCAGCTCAAGAATTGGGCATATCCGATAGAACCCTTTATAGAAGAATTAAACAATATGGCTTGGATTCAAACAAATAAAAAAGGTAAATTTTCAGCCTTGCTGATTTCATTGACACTACTCATTCTTACAGCATGTAGCGTGTCATATAAATTTAATGGTTCCAGCATCGATTACACCAAGACCAAGACCATAACAATTGCAGAATTTCCTATTCGAGCTAGTTACGTATGGGGACCAATGGGACCACTATTTAACAATGCTCTTAAAGATAAGTTCGCAGATCATACGCGCTTGGAACAAGTTAAACGCAATGGCGACTTGAAGATTGAGGGTGAAATTACATCTTACACACAGCGTAATAAAGCTGTATCAGCAGAAGGTTATTCTGCCCAAACAGAATTATCTATGACTGTTAATGTAAGATTTACTAATAATAAAAATCACAACGAGGATTTTGAAAAACAGTTTACTGCTACACAGAGCTATGAAACTACACAGAGTCTCACTGCTGTACAAGAAGAACTGGTTACTCAAATGGTAAATGACCTCGTAGACCAAATATTTAATGCAACTGTAGCCAACTGGTAATGGAGTTAACAAGACTGATCAACCATCCTGAAGAAATGGACAAAGAGACGCTTTACGATTTGCGTAGTCTCCTTGCCCTGCACCCCTATTATCAGACTGCTCGTCTTTTAATGCTTCAAAATCTGTATGTGCTCCATGATTCTAGTTTTGACGAAGAACTCAGACGTGCAGCTATCTATATTACAGACCGAAAAGTCATTTTTAAGATGATAGAAGCTGCTCACTATCAACTTCGACAAGAATCAAAACCTGCTAAGCAGGTGGCACCAGAGGAAAAAGAAAGCCGCACAGTAGCTCTTATCGATACATTCCTCGACTCTATCCCTTCGGAAAATGATGAGGAAAAAAGGCACAAGCGTAAGCCAACGCCTGCAGATGCTGCTGTTGACTATGTGTCATATCTGATGGAAATGGATACAGAACTAGCTATGGATGAAGAGGATGAAGATACAGAAGAAGCGTCAACTGTCATCGAAAGTCAGAAAGCCGATCGTACAACCTCTTTAATCGATAATTTCCTAGAAGATGGCGGATTCAAACTCCACATGGATGATGAATTGCCGCAACCAGAACCTCTACAGGAATATTCATTGACAAATAATTCTGACAGTAAGCCACAAGCTGATAAAGTTACATCTAACGCAACAACACTCCAAGATGAAGAAAAAACCTCACAAGAAGAAGGTAATGAAGGCTACTTCACAGAAACATTGGCACGTATCTATATAAAACAAGGTAGATATGAAAAGGCGTTAGAAATAATTCAGCGATTAAATTTGAATTATCCAAAAAAAAATGCTTACTTTGCAGATCAAATGCGATTTTTAGAAAAATTGATAATAAACAATAAAAACAAAAAATAAAAATGGTTTACACACTTTTAATCAGTTTAGTTGTCCTGGTATCTATCTTCATGGTAATTGTTGTCTTGATCCAGGAATCTAAGGGAGGTGGTCTTTCATCTAACTTCTCTTCACAAAATTCTATCATGGGTGTTCGCAAGACCACTGATGTCATTGAAAAACTCACTTGGGGCCTCGCTGTGGCAATGGTTGTTATCAGCGTTCTCTGCACATATGTAGCTCCTACCTCTACTGCAGAACAAAGTGTTCTTGAAAGAGAGTCTACAACTACAAATACTGCTACTCCAGGTTTCCCTGGTGCTAGCCAGAGTACTCCTGCTGCCGGCGCTCAGAAATCAGCTCCAGCTGCAACCGGTACAAAAACAGCTCCTGTAGCTCCAGCTACACCTGCTAAATAGAAAATAAAAATAAAAAAATAGAGAATTCTTTTGGTCATTCCAAAAAAATTCTCTATCTTTGCACTCGCTTAAAAGAAATAAGCTATTAAAATAAAATGGTGGACGTAGTTCAGTTGGTTAGAGCGTCAGATTGTGGTTCTGAATGTCGTGGGTTCGAGTCCCACCTTCCACCCTTCAGATTTTAGCTTTGCAACGATAATGAGTTGCAAGTTTTTTTAAGCAAACAACCAACATGGTGGATGTAGTTCAGTTGGTTAGAGCGTCAGATTGTGGTTCTGAATGTCGTGGGTTCGAGTCCCACCCTCCACCCTAAGGTGACAATCCTGTAAATCATCGATTTACAGGATTTTTTTTATCTCCTTACTATATTTAAACTTGATTTTTACACGGTCTGTTATACTTGCTCCCCGACAACCATAATCCTATGAATGTAAGGGCGCCATTAAGCATCAGGAGTTCATAACCGAAGGTATAGCCATAGAAGTGACTAATAATAATATCGAGGGAAAAACACAGCAAAGGAGACACAATACAGATATAAGGCACCAACTTATTATTCACTTGACGCTTGGTAAAAAGACTAAAGGCAAAAAGACCCAAAAGAGGTCCATAGGTATACGAACAAAGGATATAGATGGCATCTATTACACTTGTAGAATTGAGTACTTTAAATGCCAGAATAAAGAGCATAAATAATAATGACATGCCTATATGCACACGCTTTCGTAATCGCTCACTTTTTCCTTTGTTGCAGATATCAACACAGAAACTAGTTGTCAATGCCGTCAATGCAGAATCTGCTGACGAGAAAGACGCTGCTACTACACCTATTGTAAAGAGTACCACAACAATAGAACCCAACTTACCTGTAGCTGCAAACATCGGCAACAACTCATCACCCACTTCTGGCAAAGCAATACCATTTTGGCGAGCTAACATCATCAATAACACACCTAACGAAAGAAAAAGTAGATTGGCAGGTACAAAGGCAAAACCATAGGTACACATATCTTTTTGAGCATCACGGAGACTCTTACAGGTTAGATTTTTTTGCATCATATCCTGATCAAGTCCTGTCATTACTATAACCACAAAGATACCACTTAAAAACTGCTTCCAAAAATTCTGTCTCGATACCCAATCGCTCATCTCGAATATTTGACTATGTGCATCTGCTGCAATTACCGATACAGCTTCGCCTGCAGTAAGATGAAGTGAAGATATTACTTGAAAGATTATTAATATAAGTGCGGCAAACATACAAGTTGTCTGGAAGGTATCAGTCCATACTAAAGTCTTAATCCCCCCTCTTCGCGTATAAAGCCATATCAATACCACCATCACCACAACCGTAAAAGGAAAGGGCACCCCTATAGCATCGAATACATACCGTTGTAGAATAATACAAACGACATAGAAACGAGCTGCAGCACCTGTCATCTTACTTAATAGAAAGAATGATGCACCTGTCTTATAAGAACGAGTCCCCAATCTTTCTTTCAAATACGAGTATATTGTCGTAAGATTTAATCGATAGTATATCGGAAGTAATAAAAAAGCAACCGCAAAATAACCTAAAATAAAACCTAAGCACATTTGAATATAAGTCATATTGCTTGCCAATACCATACCCGGTACAGACACAAAGGTAATACCTGATATACTGGCACCTATCATGCCAAAAGCTACCATATACCATGGTGACTGACGATTACCACGGAAAAAGACATCATTATTGGATAAGCGAGCTGTAAAACGGCTAATTAGCAAAAGAATGGCAAAATATGCTAGGACTGTACTAATGATTAACATGAGTTTTATTCGTTTTTTGCATACAAAAGTAAGCATTTTTTTTCAAAATGGCTTGCTTATTTTGGCAATTTCACTTACCTTTGTCAAAAACATAATTCATTTTTTACACAAAATATACACGAAAGATAGTATTAAGGCTAAGGATAATAGTATTGATTGGAAAGAAGCCAACTTGATTTCGTACAAAGATTAGGATACAATAAACTTTCAAACAACACATAAACAAATGACTAAACAAAGAATTATACTCTCGCTTACTCCAGTTATCTTTCTGATAGCATTATTAGCCATTGTTATCCGCATCTATGGTACAGAAGCTTTAGATGGTGGTAGCCAAATGGCACTTATTCTTGCTACAGGCGTCTGTGCACTTATTGCCGTTTTCTACTTTAAAGTGCCTTGGAAGAATATCGAGAAGGAAATCAATAATTCTGTTGGAAGTATAGGCACGACAATAATTATACTCTTACTGATTGGTATTCTGTCAGGCACTTGGACGGTAAGCGGCGTTGTACCGACGTTTATCTACTATGGCATGCAGATTATCAATCCACATATTTTCCTGATTTCTTCTTGCATTATCTGCGGACTAGTAAGCGTAATGACGGGTAGTTCCTGGACCACTGTTGCCACCATAGGCATAGCTCTCATGGGCATTGGCAAGGCTGAGGGATTCAGCGAAGGATGGATAGCTGGGGCCATACTCTCTGGAGCTTATTTTGGCGATAAAATGTCACCTCTTTCAGATACAACAGTTGTTGCTTCATCTATGGTAGGTACTCCCCTTTTTGAGCACATTCGCTATATGGTGATAACAACAGTGCCTTCTATCTGCATTGCCATGATGGTCTATCTCATTGCCGGTTTTTTCATTGAACCAGAAAAAGCTATCAGCATCTCTGTCTATACATCTGCATTAGAAAGTAAATTTAATTTATCGGCCTGGCTATTTATAGTCCCGATAGTTACAGCATACATGATTTACAAGAGGATGCCGGCCATTATAGTACTCTTTGCGTCTTCACTTCTTGCTACTATCTTCGCCATTCTCTTTCAGCCACATATTCTGGCTGAAATCGTTGGCTCAAACGACACTTCTGTAGAAACTCTCTTTAAAGGTGCCATGCTGAGCGGATTTGGTAGTACAAGTGTTGATACAGGTAATGCACCTGTAAATGACCTACTGGCAACACGGGGTATGAAAGGTATGCTGAGTACAATATGGCTTATCCTTTGCGCTATCTGTTTCGGAGGAGCTCTTAAGGCGAGTGGTATTCTCATGAATATTGTCAGTTTGATTATTCCGCTTACCAAGACCCGATTTGGCTTAGTGAGTTCAACGGTTCTCTCCGGTTTATTCTTTAATACAACCGTATCCGATCAGTACCTGTCTATTATGCTCGACAGTAGCATGTTTAAAGAAA
>OCTW011610490.1_pt1 | contig 85326 bp, 54 predicted proteins | sample 1539671 | NCBI WGS metagenome assembly OCTW01 (sample SAMN02144230, study PRJEB22623) | gut metagenome | biome: sheep rumen | host: Ovis aries | place: New Zealand | reverse complement strand
TTGGGATGGGTATGCCTCTATATCAACAGATTATAAGTGTTTAGTTACTTCTGCGGGGCAATTTGTTTATTATTTATAGAGGAAAGATAGAGATATTATACTTAATTCCACAGCATATTATACAATATCCATCAAACAAAAATACTTTTGCAAAGTTAAGAAAAAAATGTAAAATCTGTTTTCTTTTCCCTTTTTTTCTTTAAAAATACCTCTTACCCTTCCTTATCGTGAAAGATGATAAACATCTTAAATCTCAGTAAATGACATTTTACCGCTTTCTCCCCTGAGCACTCTCCCTTACAATAAGCAGTAGCCAATAAGACATCGACACCACAGATTAGAACGTGTGAGGTGCCGATGTCTTATCATATGGAGAAAACTATTTACTCACGCCTTACTCCCTGACCCTGAGGCAAAGATAGGCTTCGGATCTTGAAAACAAATAAATAATTCGTTTTTTATTTGGATTTCCGCTCGCCTTGCACTATCTTTGTCTGTAGATTGCGTTTGAGTCATGGAGAGGAAGATATTATACCCCATAGGGGTGCAGAATTTCGAGAGTCTTAGGCGGGATGGCTATGCCTATGTCGATAAGACCGCCTTGGTATGGGAACTGGCTAACACAGGGCGCTACTATTTCCTGAGCCGACCGCGCCGCTTCGGCAAGTCACTGCTCGTCTCTACGTTGGAGGCCTATTTCCAGGGTAAGCGTGAGTTGTTCGACGGCCTTGCCCTCGCCGGGCTGGAGCACCAGTGGAAGAGTTACCCCGTTCTGCACCTTGACCTCAACGCCAAGCGCTATTCTTGCCCGGAGGACTTGACGGCCATCCTCAACATGCACCTTGAGCAATGGGAGAAACGCTACGGCGATGAGTACAAAGACCGCAACGTGGACGAGCGTTTCGCCCAAATCATCCGCCGTGCCTGTGAGCAGACGGGCGATCGCGTGGTGGTGCTCGTCGACGAGTACGACAAGCCCCTGGTGCAGACATTGGACAACGAGGAGCTTGCCGACGAGTACCGCAGTATGCTGAAGGGCTTCTACGGCGTGCTGAAGAGCAGTGACCAGTATATCCGCTTCGCACTGCTCACGGGCGTGACGAAGCTCTCGAAGGTGAGTGTGTTCAGTGACCTGAACAACCTCGACGACATCTCGATGTGGAATCGGTTTCACAGCCTTTGTGGACTCACAGAGGACGAGATCCGCTCCGATTTCGACTCCGATGTGGAGAGACTGGCCACAGCCAATGACATGGGGAAGGAGGAGTGCTATGAGGAACTGAGGCGGATGTATGATGGCTATCACTTTTGTGAGAACTCAGTTGGCGTATACAACCCTTTCAGTGTGATTAATACGCTGAAGAAACTCAAGTTCGGCGACTACTGGTTTGAGACGGGAACGCCTACCTTGCTGGTGAGCGTACTGAAGAGTACACACTACGACCTGAACGGCCTGTTGGAAAGCGAGGTGTCATCAGACCTCCTGGGCAGCGTCGACTCTATGCGGGTGAACCCGCTGCCGGTGATATACCAGACGGGCTACCTCACCATCAAGAGCTTCGACCGTGAATTCAACACCTATCGTCTGGGTTTCCCCAACGAGGAGGTGGAGCGTGGCTTCGTAAGGTTCCTGCTTCCCTTCTACAGCAATGCCCGTCTGGAGAGCACACTGTTTTCCGTCAGTCGTTTCGTGGGCGAGGTCCGCAAGGGTCAACCAGATGCGTTCATGACGCGCCTATCATCGATGATGGCCGACACGGACTACAGGATCGTTGGCGACAGTGAACTGTATTTCCAAAACTTCCTGTTCCTGTTCTTCCGGCTTCTTGGTTTGTATGTGGAAGTGGAGCATACCACGAGCGACGGGCGCACTGACATGGTGGTGCGTACCTCAGACTACATCTATCTGTTCGAATTCAAACTCGACAGGAGTGCCGACGAGGCGCTGGCGCAGATAGAAGATCGCGGTTATGCCCGTCCCTATGCCGCTGACCCTCGCCGCCTGTTCAAGATCGGTGTGAACTTCTCTACTCGCAAACGCTGCGTGGAGGAGTGGAAAGTCGTTTAACGGTAAGACATCTGCACCACAGATTGGAATGCCCGAGGTGCCGATGTCTTATCATATGGAGAAAACTATTTACTCTTGATTTACTCCCTGACCCTGAAGACGCGCTCCAGCTGAACGGGAGATCCTGACTGCTCTGACACGTTGGTGCCTTCGTTCTCAAAGTCTACGACGGCTTGGTTGGAATTGAGGACGTCTTCCTCCATATCCATGCTGCTGCCGTTGGAATAGATGTAAGTCCTGTCGATGCCCCAACGGTAGTCGTTGTAGTTTGGCGAGGAGGTATGTGTCAGGGAGAATTGCTGACGGCCTCCATGTCTCAACTCAATCCAGCCCGAGAAGTGATAGTTGTCGAGCGAATAGTCGTAGATGGTCACATACGCACCGTCCTCGATAAAATGGATTTTGATGTTGCCGTTCACGACCTCCCACTCGATGTGGTTGGCGATGTAGTTGCGCTGCCACCCGTAGCGGTAATAGTCATTGTAGTAATCCACCCAGTACCCTCTTCCTGAAGCATATCTGCTGGGGTCGCGGAGAAAGCAGACCTCTGAGTACGACGCATCGCAATACTCATCGTGGTTACCTACTCTGTAAGACACGTACATGTTACCTCTCCAATTGCCGTCGAGTGCCACGGCGATCATTTCGTCTTGTTCACAACTTGTCAATGAGAAAGACATAATGGCTACGAGTGCCATGAAGATGGATTGGATACTGGTTTTCATATTCATTTTATTGATTGGTTTCATATTCATTTTATTGATTGGTTTGACATTCATTTCCGAAGGGCTTTTCCCTTTCTGCATGGCAAAGTTACGAGGACTTCTGCACCAAGAATACTTCCATGTGCTTTTTCCGCTATTTTGCTTGCGACAACATCAGCTATTTGTGACAGATCTGTTGAATGGCTGAAAAAATTGTCGCATCCACCGATGACGACGGCGTCCAGCAGGTGGCGGTCAAATCGCTCCGTCACAGGAAAAATTTCCCCGAATGGGGCTACTATATCAGTTTTTATGCTTATATTAGCAGCCGCAAAGACACACCTATCACATCCTAACATGAAAAGACTGATCATCGCCCTGACGATAACGGCATGGAGCATGTGCCAAATGTTGTATGCCGACCCGGTGGACTTTGTGTCACCGCTTGTGGGGACGCTGTCCAAGCATTCGCTTTCCACGGGCAACACCTATCCTGCCATCGCCCTGCCTTGGGGTATGAATTTTTGGACTCCGCAGACAGGCAAGATGGGCGATGGCTGGCAATATGTCTATACGGCTGACAGAATACGTGGACTGAAACAGACGCATCAGCCCTCACCCTGGATCAACGACTATGGACAGTTCGACATCATGCCGGCCACGCGTACCGTGTTCGACGAGGATGAGCGGGCTTCGTGGTTCTCGCACAAGGCAGAGGTGGCCACACCTTACTATTACAAAGTCTACCTCGCCGACTGGGACATCACGGCTGAAATCGCTCCCACCGAGAGGGCGGCCATCATCCGCCTCACCTACCCTGAGACCTCTGAGGCTCGTGTGGTGATTGATGCTTTCGATGCTGGCTCACACGTGGCCGTGGATGCTGGAAGGCGCCGGGTGACAGGCATCACGACCAAAAACAGCGGGGGCGTGCCAGAGGGCTTCATGCATTACTTTGTGGTCGACTGCTCGCATCCCGTCTCTTTCGAGGCTTGCTATTCCGACGCTGACGGACTGGTTGAGGGCAGGAAAGAGGTGTGGGCCAACCATGCTGGGGCGGTCGTGGGCTTTCCACCGATGAAAAGGGGGGAACAGGTGATCCTGAGAGTCGCATCATCATTCATCAGCGAGGAGCAGGCGGTCCGCAATCTTCAGGAACTAGCCCATCGCTCTTTTGATGAGGTCATGGCCGACGGACGACGACGATGGAACGACATGCTGCGACGCATAGAGGTGGAAGACGACGATATTGACCACCAGCGTACGTTCTACTCCTGCTTGTACCGTTCGCTGCTCTTTCCAAGGATGTTCTATGAGATGGATGCCGATGGCCGGCCTGTTCACTACAGTCCTCACACCGGTGAGGTGCGCCCTGGGTATTACTTCACCGACACGGGCTTCTGGGACACCTTCCGCTCTCTCTTCCCGCTGCTCAACTTGCTCTATCCCGAAATGAACGAGAAGATGCAGGAGGGACTTGTCAATTGCTACAAAGAAAGTGGATTCCTGCCAGAATGGGCAAGTCCCGGACACAGAAACTGCATGGTGGGCAACAATTCGGCCTCCGTAGTGGCCGATGCGTGGCTGAAGGGCCTGCGCGGATATGATATCGCGACGTTATGGGAAGCGGTCGTCCATGGAGCCCAGGCCGTGCATCCTGAGGTGGCGTCGACAGGCCGACTGGGTTTCCGGCAATACGACAGCCTGGGCTATGTGCCCTATGGCTCCGGCATCAATGAGAGCGTGGCGCGCACCCTGGAATATGCCTACGACGACTGGTGTATCTACAGGTTGGGCAAGCGGCTGGGGAAACCTGCGAGCGAATGGCTGCCATTCTACAAAAGGGCGTTGAACTACAAAAATGTGTTTGACCGGGAGACTCGGCTGATGCGTGGGCGCAATGCCGACGGCACCTTCCAGTCGCCTTTCAACCCCCTGAAATGGGGGGATGCCTTCACCGAGGGCAATGCATGGCACTACACCTGGTCGGTCTTCCACGACATTGAAGGCTTGATCCGCCTCATGGGCGGCAAAGACATCTTCGTGCAGATGCTCGACTCGGTCTTCAGCCTTCCACCGCTCTTCGATGAGAGTTATTACGGGGGTGTCATCCATGAGATCCGCGAGATGCAGATCATGAACATGGGAAATTACGCCCACGGCAACCAACCCATCCAGCACATGCCTTACCTATACAACTTTGCCGGACAGCCATGGAAGACGCAATACTGGGTGAGGGAGGTGATGGACCGTCTCTATACAGCTCTCCCCGATGGCTATTGCGGCGACGAGGACAACGGGCAAACTTCTGCCTGGTATGTATTCTCGGCCATGGGGTTCTATCCGGTGTGTCCGGGCAGTGGCCAGTATGTGATCGGCACGCCTTATTTCGACAAGATGACTCTCCATCTCCCCACTGGCAGGGTGCTCGTCATCCAAGCTCATAACCTCTCGACCGACAACCGATACATCGGGACGATGACCTTCAACGGACAGCCATACGACAAGAATTACCTGGAGCATGACGACTTGCTCCGAGGCGGCGTCATCAACTGCGGGATGCAGCCGGTGCCCAATCTCCATCGTGGCATAGCCGACGGCTGCGCCCCCTATTCCTTCTCAAAAGAAGCCGCCGCCCCTGACTTCTGACTCCCTGTTCACCCGTTCATCGGGATTTGCCCGTTCATCGGGATTTGCAATCCCGATGCAATGAATATAAGGATTTGCAATCCAATAAGCGCATTGCAATCCGATAAAAGCGCATTGCAATCCGATAAACTCACCGCAAAAACGAATACTCCATACAGCCCGCATTTCAAATCTGTAGTAGGCAATGCAACAAGCCCGGTGAATGACTGAGAAATATGTCGCATTAACCCGAAAAAATGCCAAATCGGTTGGCAACTATACGCTTTATTGGGGAAAAATTGCTATTTTTGCAACGTATATCCGAAAACAACGGATATCCAAGAGCCACGTATATCCGAAAACAACGAATATGCCTCCAACTGACATGGATGCCTTTCGCCATGTGAGCTGCAAACCTATAACGACCACATAATCTATTTTAAAACCAATAAGCAAATGAGAGTACTAAGACTAATCTGTATCACGCTGATGATGACAGCTCTGACCGCTCATGCACAACGCACCACCGACAAACTCGACCGTGGACTGGTGGCCGTGCCTGCCGGCTCGGGGAGCTTCGTCAGCTGGAGAATCTTCGCCGAGGAGTACTACGACACGCAGTACAACCTCTACCGCAACGGGACGAAGGTGAACGCACAGCCGCTCAATGTGTCTAATTTCACCGACACAGGGGGCTCAGCGGGGGCTTCTTACCAGGTGGCGGCTGTCATCAAAGGGGTCGAACAGGAAAAATGCCCGGCCGTAAGCCGAATGTCGACCCAGTACATGCAGTTCGCTGTCAAACCCATCTTGTCGAGAAGGGGTACTGACATCTCCGGCGACTACAGCATCAACGATATCGCACTGGCCGATGTCGACGGCGACGGGGTGTCGGAATTCCTGGTGAAGCGCAACTACAACCTCGACAGCGACGCCACTGGGCCTTGTCCCGTGGCCAACGACTCGGCATACAACTTCCTGGAGTGCTACAACATCAAGGGCGACAGACTGTGGTATATCGACCTGGGACCCAACATGTGCTCCGGACCGGATGAGCAATACGACATTGTGGGCTACGACTGGGACGGCGACGGCAAGGCGGAAGTGCTCATGCGTGGTGCCGACAACATGATCATCTATCATGCCGATGGCACTAAGACCAATGTGGGAAACATGAATGTCAACACGCGCAACACGCTGACACACACAGCTAATATGACCTACACCAACACGGGGGCAGAATACCTGCTCTACATGGAGGGGGCCACAGCCAAACCCTACCCCATCGGTTACAATGGCGCTCTCTGGATGACTTATCCGCTGCCGCGCGGCAATGCCAACGACTGGGGCGACGGCTACGGACACCGGGCCACTAAGCACTATTTCGGTGCGCCATTCCTCGATGGCAGGCACCCGTTCATCTTCCTCGGACGGGGATGCTACACCAAGCACCACATGAAGGCGTTCTCCGTGGATGCCAACACGCATCAGCTCAGCCTCTACTGGGAATGGAACAGCGGCAACTCGGGGCCTTACTTCGGACAGGGTTACCATAACTTCGGCATCGCCGACGTCGACTGGGACGGACGCGACGAAATCGTCTTCGGATCAATGGTGATCGATGACAACGGAAAGGGACTCTCGACCACAGGACTGGGACATGGCGACGCACAGCACTGCAGCGACCTCGACCCCTACCGACACGGACAGGAGATTTTCGCTTGCAACGAAGATCATCCGGCCATGAACTACCGCGACGCCACAACGTCGAAAATCTATTATAGGCTGCAGTCTACCTCGGATGACGGACGCGCTCTCTGCGGCAATTTCTCCAACGACTACCCGGGATGCATCGGTCATTCCTCGCAGTCGGGCATCATCTCGACTGTGGCCGACAAGCCGATCACGGGGGCTCCATCGGGATTCACCAACAATTTCCGCATCTACTGGGACGGTGACTTGCTGGAGGAGGGCCTCGACGGGGCCAGCAGCCGCGAAGGGGCCAGCCGCGTGGTGAAAGCCGACGGCAGGGAGGTCTTCACCGCCAATGGTACGGCCAACTGCAACTGGACGAAGAATACTCCGTCGGCCACTGGCGACATCCTGGGCGACTGGCGAGAGGAGATCATCGTGCGCACCAGCGACAACAAATACATCAGGGTATATACCACCGACATCGCTACGCCATGGCGAAACTATACGCTCTGGCACGACCACCAATACCGACAGGGCATGGTGTGGGAATCGATGGGATACAACCAACCGCCGCACGCCAGCTATTTCCTCGGCGAACTGGAGGACATCACCGTGGCTCCGCCGCCTCTCACCATGACGGGGCGCACCGAGGTGGCCAACGGGGGCACCATCAGCAGCGCGCTCAACGGCAAACATGCCATCGTCTGCGAGACCAACGACACCAAGGTGAGCGTGGAGAACGGCGTCAAACCGTGGGTGATGACCTTCAACGTGCCGTCGTGGGTGCAGGGCACCAACAGCACGGTGACCAACGGACGGGCCAACATCAACTACACTTACTACACCTGCGAGGTCGAGGGCGGTGCCTTCAGCGGTGGCATGAGACTCGTCAAACAGGGTGACGGCACGCTGAGTCTGCCCAACGTGGAGCAACTCCATACGGGCAACACCGATATCTGGGCGGGGGTGGTCAATTTCGACGGCTCCATGCTCAACTCCTCTCTCTGGCTCAACCGCTTCGCTGAGCTCAACAGCAACGGGGGAAAGTTCCGCCGCATCAAAATGGACTATGCCGCTATCCTCCGTCCCGGAAGGGCTGAACAGAAGGGTGAAATCACCACCGACTCGCTGCTCTTAGGATTCGGGGCAAGGGTGGTTTTCGATGTCTATAGCGACCTCACCGCAGATCAGGTGAAGGCCAAACGGATGACCATCGAGACGAAAGACTGGAAATACGGACCGGAATACCTCTCTCCGGTGTTTGAGTTCGTCTACCACACCGACACCGACTTGGTGGCTGGACGCTACGACATCGGCGAGGTGCAAGAACTCGTGGGCTCGCTCGACGATATCCGCATCGAGGGACTCGGCACACAGAAAAAGGCGTCTCTGCTCCTCGAAGAGGGAAAACTCTATCTCGAGATCTCCGACATGCGTGCCAACGACCAGATCGTATGGAACGGAACGGAGAGCGCCAACTGGCAGGTGGGCGGTGACAACAACTTCACCAACTCCAAAGGCGAGAACGACTGCTTCGTGAGCGGCGACAACGTGATCTTCAACGACGACGCCACGGTCTTCAACATCAATATCACTGGCGAAATCGAGGCCGACAGCGTGATCGTCGACAACAACAGCAATGCCTATACCTTCAGCGGACCGGGGGCTCTCGCCGGCAACACATCCCTGATCAAGAGGGGCAACAGCTCGCTGACCATCATGACCGACAATACCTACAAAGGCAGCACACGCATCTCTGGCGGTTCGGTGATCGTCTCGTCGCTCGCCAACGCCAACCAGGAGAAAGGCAACCTGGGAGCGGTCAAGACGTCGGCTGGCAGCTTCGTGATCGAAAACGGCAGCGAACTGCGCACGACGGCTTCCGTCACCAATGGATCGGCCATACAGGTGATCGGCGAAGAGGGGGGTGTCATCAACAACCTGAGCGACTTCGTGGTCGACAGGTCCATGTCGGGCACCGTGCTGACCAAGAAAGGTACGGGATGGATGAAACTCAACGTCTCCAACAGCACTCTGCAGCGACTCGTCATCGCAGCGGGTACCGTGCAGTGCGTCAATTCCTCGACTCCGGCGCAGACGGTGGAATTCCAAAACGGCACGCTGCAGGAGAACACCAGTACCAGCTACAACATCCACGTGCCGGCTACAAAACGGGGCACCTGGAACCTGGTAGACCGTGGCTCCTACTCCAACAAGATCACCGGAAAGGGCGTGCTCACCGTCTACTGCCCCGTCGTGATCGGCAGCGGATGGGCGGCCACCCGCACACAGATCAAGGGCGACTGGTCGGAATTTGAAGGTACCATCACGACCAAAGTGCACAGCAGCGACACACGCTTCACACTCGACAACAGCTACGGCATGCCGAAGGGTACGCTCAATATCGGGGCTGGCATGGAGGTGCAGAACAGTGGCAAGACCTACCATGTGGGCAAGGTGTCGGGCACTGGAAGCCTCGGCGGATCTTGCTCCTTCAGCAGCGGGGCTGCTCCTGGACCCAACACCTGGAAGGTGGGCAATGAGGATAACTGGTCCTGGGGCGGAAAGGTGACATCGAACGCCAACTGGCTCAAAGTGGGATCGGGCAAACTGACCTACAGCGGCAACAGCGACAACTCTGGTTATTGCACCATCTCTGAGGGTGAACTGCTGCTCTCCTCGGGCGTGCTGGGCACCGGTGCGCTCACCGTGGCACAGGCGGCCATCCTCTCGGGTATCAACAAAGAGACGACACCGCTCAAAAACCAGTCTTTCAACATCAACGGTATAGTCAGGCCGGGGTCTTCGGCTACGGCCAACTCGGGCACAATCTTCTTCGGCGGTAAGAACGTGAACTTCCACGAGGGTAGCGTCCTGGAGATCAGGGCTCGCCAGTGTGCCTCTTCGTCTAACGACGGATGCACCTCCATCGCTGATATCGCTACGCTCACCATGAATGGCATCATCCGGGTGACCGTGCCCGACAACAACAGACTGGCTGCGGGCGACTCCATCCGGATCTTCCACGCCAATGCCATGACGGGCACTCCGCAACTCGAACTGCCGGCTGCCTTCGTGTGGGACACCAGCCGACTCAGCGAGGGACTGCTGTTCGTGGTTTCCGTGGATGAGGGTATTTCCAACATCGTGAGCACCGCTCGTGAGTCGGGCGACATCTACGACATCCGCGGACGTCTCGTGCGCAAGAATGCCCAGTCGACCGAAGGTCTGGCTCCGGGTGTCTACATCCGCAATGGACGGAAGTTCATCGTGAGATAACCTGAACCACAGCATACAAGAAAATCCCCGAAAAGGCGAAGATGACCGCTCTTTTCGGGGATTTTTCTCGTAGATGGGGCACCAGGGTGATGACAGACGGTGGGGTCTATGTCAATGCTGGCGGAACTGACGGCTGCTTCTTACAGAAGGGCCTTGAATTTCTCGTCAAATTTCGACTTGTTGGCTGCGCCTACCATCTTGTCGACCAACTTGCCGTCCTTGAAGAAAAGGATTGTGGGGATGTTGCGAACGCCAAACTCTGCGGCGATCTCGTCGTTCTCCTCCACATCGCACTTGCCGACAACGATCTTGCCGTCGTATTCGTTGGCCAACTCCGAAATAATGGGGGCGATGGCACGGCAGGGGCCGCACCAAGTGGCCCAAAGGTCTACGACCAATGGCTGGTCGCCATTGAGATAACTCTTGAAATTCTCTGATGTGATTGTAACTTCCATGGATCTTATAAATTTGATGAATAAATAATCGTTATTGTTCTCTTTCAGCAAACACCGTGCCAAACGCCTTTTCATGAGGAGGTCCGCTTTTTTGGCAGGGTGCAGGTGGCACGATGGCATCGGATGACTGCAGCCTGCGTCAGTTGATGAAATAATTCATCCCCTCGGTTTCCTCGATAAACTGGATCAGGCTATGCCCCACCTCCACTTTCTTGGCCTTGCTGCGCAAGTGGAGGTTGCCCGTGGTGTCGTGGATCTGGATGTACAGCGAGGTGTCGCCGGGACTGCCGTCGATGGCTGCCACCAGGTTGTTGACTTTCTCGGTGTCGATCGTATCGGCATTGACGATGACGGTAAGCCGGCTGATGGCCTTCTCTTTCACGGTCTGCATAAACTGGATGTCGCCGATGCGGATGTCGATGATATTGCTGCCGCGGTATTTCTGCACGGCTTTGGCGGTCACGTAGACGGTGCAGGCCTCTGTGAGCATGCCGCGCCACTTCGCCCATTCCTCGCCGAAGAGGGCAAGCTCGCCGGAGCCTTCGAAATCCTCGATGGTGACAAAACCGCATGGACTGCCATTGCGGCTGAACTTCGACTTCACGGCTGTCACGACTCCGCCGAAGGTGATGGTCTCCTTCTTCATCAGGGCTTCCTTGTCGGCCAACTCGGTGCAATGGGTGTTGCAGAGGTGCTTGAGGATCATGCTGAACTCGTCGAGGGGATGGGCGGAGAGATAGATGCCCACGAGGTCGCGCTCGCGGTTGAGCCGCTCGATGTTGCTCCAAGGCTCGCTCTCGGGTATCGGGGGGGTCGTGATCTCGATGTCATCACTGCCGAAAAGCGACATCTGGGCTTGCATCTTCTCCGTCTGATACACCTGGCCGAAGCGCATGAGGGTGTCGAGGAAGACGTCACCACGGGGACCGATGGCCAGATAACGCTCGCGGGCGATGCCGAAACTGTCGAAACCGCCGCTGAGCACCATGCTCTCAAAGGCTTTCCGGTTGGCGGCGGAGAGGTTGACACGCCTCACCACATCGAAGATGTCTTTGTAGGGGCCGTTGGCGTCTCGCTCCGAGATGATCGACTCGGCTGCCGAAGCACCCATGCCTTTGATGGCGGCAAGGCCGAAGCGGATGGCGCCGCTCTTGTTGACACTGAACTTATGGCGGCTCTCGTTGACATCGGGGCCAAGGGTCTCGATGCCCATGGCCTTGCACTCATCCATGAGTTTGGTGATCTCCGAGATGTTGTCGAGGTTGCGGCTCATCACGGCGGCCATATACTCGGCGGGATAGTGGGCCTTGAGATAGGCGGTCTGGTAGGCCACCCACGAGTAACAGGTGGCATGGCTCTTGTTGAAGGCGTAGGAGGCGAATTTCTTCCAGTCTTCCCAGATCTTGTTGAGCACGGCATGGTCGTAGCCGTTCTTCTCTCCGCCTTTATAGAAGAGTGACTCCAACTCGTTCATCTTCTCGATCTGCTTCTTACCCATCGCCTTGCGCAACGTGTCGGACTGGCCGCGGGTGAAGCCGGCCAACTGACGCGAGAGGAGCATCACCTGCTCCTGATAGACGGTGATACCATAGGTGTCCTTCAGGTATTTCTCCATGCAGGGGATATCATAGGTGATCTTCGAGGGATCTTTCTTGCGGGCGATGAAGTCGGGGATATAGTCCATAGGACCGGGACGGTAAAGGGCGTTCATGGCGATGAGGTCCTCAAATACCGAGGGCTGGAGCTCGCGGAGGTATTTCTGCATGCCGGCCGACTCAAACTGGAAGGTGCCGATGGTGCGGCCCTCGCAATAGAGCTTATAGGTGAGGGGGTCGTCGATGGGGATGTTGTCGATGTCGATGGTATGGCCGGTCGACAGGCGGATGTTCTCCATGGCTTCCTTCAGAATGGAGAGGGTCTTCAGGCCGAGGAAGTCCATCTTGATGAGTCCGGTCTCCTCGATCACATGACCGTCATACTGCGTGCAGAGGAGCTTGTGGCCGGGGTCGGCCTTGTCCTCGGCTGTCGAGACGGGCACCCAGTCGCTGATGGCATCGCGGCAGATGATGGTGCCGCAGGCGTGGATGCCGGTGTTGCGCACGGTGCCTTCGAGCATGCGTGCGTATTTGATGGTGTTGCGCTCACGGATGTCGGTCGAGGCTTCGGCCTGACGCAACTCGGGCACGCACTTGATGGCATTGTCGAGGTTCATCTTCATACCGTCGGGCAATCGGTCGGGGATGGCCTTGCAGAGGCGGTTGCTCTCTTCCAGCGGCAGGCGCTCCACACGGGCCACATCGCGCAGCGAGTTCTTGGTGGCCATACTGCCGTAGGTGATGATATGGGCTACTTTGTCGTGGCCGTACTTGTCTTCCACCCACTCCAGCACGCGGCCGCGGCCGTCGTCGTCGAAGTCGGTGTCGATATCGGGCAGTGAGATACGGTCGGGATTGAGGAAGCGCTCAAACAGCAGGTCGTATTTGATGGGGTCGATGCGGGTGATGCCCAGACAGTAGGCGACCACCGAACCGGCTGCGGAACCTCGGCCGGGGCCTACCATCACGTCGAGCTGGTCACGGGCCACATTGATAAAGTCTTGCACGATGAGGAAGTAGCCGGGGAATCCCATCGTCTTCATGATGTGCAACTCAAACTTCACCCGCTCGGCCACTTCCTCGGGGATGGGGTCGCCGTAGAGTCGCTTCGCTCCGTCGTAGGCGAGTTTGGCGAGGTAGTCGGCCTCGAACTTGATGCGGTAGAGCTTGTCATAGCCGCCGAGTTTCTTGATCTTCTTCTCGCCGTCCTCATGCGACATGATCTCATTGCCGTTCTCATCGCGGGTGAACTCCTCGAAGAGTTGCTGCTCGCTGTAGCGGCGGCGCACGTCTTCCTCGGTGCCGAAATCCTCGGGAATGGGGAAGAAGGGCATGATGGGGGCATGGTCGATGGAGTAGGTCTCCACCTTGTCGAGGATCTCGCAGGTGTTGTCGAGGGCCTCGGGGATGTCGGCGAAGACCTCGTTCATCTCCGCACGGGTCTTAAACCACTCCTGCTTGGTGTAGAGCATGCGGGTGGGGTCGTCGAGGTCCTTGCCGGTCGAGAGACAGAGCAGGTGGTCGTGGGCCTCGGCATTGTCCTGGTCGACGAAATGGGCGTCGTTGCTGCACACCAGTTTGACGCCGTACTCCCGGGCCAGTTCGATCAGCACTTTGTTGGCTTGCTGCTGCAAGGGGAAGGTCTCGCGGTTGGCACGCTGGTTGGGGTCTTTCACCTCATGGCGCTGCAACTCGAGGTAATAGTCGTCGCCGAACACGCGCTTGTGCCATTCGATGGCTTCACGAGCGCCCTTGATGTCGCCCTTGAGGATCTTGTCGGGCACCTCGCCGGCGATGCAGGCCGAACAGACGATCAGGCCCTCGGAGTAATGCTCGAGGTCTTTGTGGTCGGTTCGCGGACGCATGTAGAAACCATCGACCCACGAGCGGGAGACGAGCTTGATCAGGTTCTTGTAGCCTTTGTAGTTCTTGGCCAGCACGATGAGGTGCCAACCGCTCTGGTCCTCACGCCCGTTTTTCTGCTCTTTATCCCCGTGGCGGGCCACATACATCTCACAGCCGAAAATGGGCTTGAACTCGGGCTTGCCATCGGCCTTGAGCTTCTTGTTGACCTTGTTGCAGTAGTTGAACAACTCCTTCACTCCCATCATGTTGCCATGATCGGTGATGGCCATGCCGCGCATGCCGTCGGCCACGGCCTTGTCGACGAGTTTGTTGATGCTCGACTGGCCGTCGAGAATGGAATAATACGTGTGAACGTGAAGATGGACAAAATCTCTCATAATACAAATTGAGGTTCAAAGTTACATGATATAGTTGAGACGGCCAAAGAATGAAATGAAAAAATTTGCAAGGTTAATGAAAAACAATTACCTTTGCAAATTGAAATCACATTTGAAAAAATGGGACGCAGAATCCGCAAGCTCAAAAAACAAAGACTACATAGCGAAGGCAACGACACGCTCATCTTCAGCCTATTCATCATTATTGCCATCGGCGTGATACTATGGCGGGGATTTGACACCAAAGTGCCATTTTGGTGCTTTTCCGCCGTGGCGGCTACCCTCTATGGGACAGTGCTCAATTTCTACCGCTGCCCGATCCGGTATCTTGACATCGAGGACACGACAAAGGTCGTCGTGGCTCCTGCCGACGGCAAGGTGGTCGTGGTCGAGGAAGTGGAGGAAAACACGTATTTCCATGACCGACGGCTGATGATCTCCATCTTCATGAGCCCTTTCAACGTACATGCCAACTGGTTTCCAGTGGACGGAAAGGTGAAACTTGTCAAGCACCAGAACGGCAACTACCACAAGGCGTGGCTGCCCAAAGCCAGCGAGGAGAACGAGCGTGCCGATGTGCTGATAGAGACCCCGGAGGGTATCTTGGTGCTCTGCCGGCAAATCGCCGGTGCCGTGGCACGACGCATCGTCACCTATGCCAAAGAGGGTGAGGAATGTGAGATCGACGACCATCTGGGGTTTATCAAACTCGGGTCAAGGGTGGATGTCTTCCTGCCTGCCGACACTGAGGCGTGTGTCAAAATGGGACAGTCGACTACGGGCGACCAGACGATCATTGCCAAACTGAGATAGGCATGTCAAATTTCATTACACGGAATATTCCAAACGCAATCACTTGCTGCAACCTGCTCTCGGGTTGCATAGCGACGACTTTCGCTTTCGGGGGCGACCAGACGATGGCACTGGCTTTCATCATCCTGGGGGCGGTGTTTGATTTCTTCGACGGCATGACGGCACGCCTGCTGCATGTCTCCTCGCCCATCGGCAAGGAACTGGACTCACTGGCCGACGACGTGACCTTCGGCGTGGCTCCTGCCACAATGGTTTTCACCTTTCTGTTCCAAGTTCACTACCCTGACGGGCTCGACGGAGCACGGGAGTACTTGCCTTACGTTGCCTATCTCATCGCGGTTTTCTCGGCACTGCGACTGGCCAAATTCAATATCGACGAGCGGCAGACGTCGTCATTCATCGGCCTGCCCACTCCGGCCAATGCGCTCTTCTGGGGTGCCCTCATCGTGGGAGGGGGAAACCGCATCATGCACCTCTCCTTCGCATTGTGGCTCATCCTGGGCCTGATCCTCCTGAGCTGCTGGATACTGGTGGCGGAGATTCCGCTCTTCGCACTGAAGTTCAAGCAGTGGGGATGGAAAGGCAATGAGGTGAAATACATCTTCCTCATCTCGTGCGTGGTGCTGCTGGCTCTGATGCGTGTCTCAGGTCTGGCGGTCATCATCGTGTGGTATGTGCTGCTCTCTCTCTTCGCCCAGTCCAGGGGGAGATAACGTCGTCTTCCGCTGCTCCTGACAACCCAAATTCTCTATTTCTCACATCATGATCATCCTGAAACTGTTCTTCGGCATTTTCCTCATCGGTATCATCGCAGTGATTTTCTTCGTACTGCGGATCGTTCTCACCGTGAGGAAAGCGCATGAGCACTTCAGGCAGAGCACTACAAAAACCGGCGGCAGGCGCCCCACAGGGACGACAACCACCGGTCCGGATGGTGAGCGCATCACCGACACCCGCGACCCCGAGAAGGCCCGCCGCAAGATCATCTCTGACGATGAGGGCGAGTATGTCGACTTCGTCGAGGAGTGAGGGTCTGGCCATAGGCCGCTTCGTCGGCTACTGACACTTGTCAACTGTGTACATAGGTTCCGATGGGCTCGCCGTCAATCACCTTTTTCAGATTTCCCACCACATCCATGTTGAAGACGTAGATCGGCAGGTGATTGTCGTTGCACATCACCACGGCCGAGAGATCCATCACTTTCAGGCCGCGGGCCAGGATCTCGTCATAGGTGATGTCGTCAAACTTCACGGCTGTGGGGTCTTTCTCGGGATCGGCGGTGTAGATGCCGTCGACGCGGGTGCCCTTGAGCATCACGTCGGCCTCGATCTCCACACCGCGCAGCGACGACCCGGTGTCGGTGGTGAAATAGGGCGATCCGGTGCCGGCTGAGAAGATGCAGACTTTCCCGGCTTCCATTTCCTCGATGGCTTTCCATTTGGAGTAGAACTCGCCGATGGGCTCCATACGGATGGCGGTGAGCACCTTGTTGGCCACTCCCTCGGTGGTGAGGGCCGAACTGAGTGCCAAGGAGTTGATCACCGTGGCGAGCATGCCCATCTGGTCGCCTTTCACACGGTCAAATCCTTTGGTGGCACCACTCAGGCCGCGGAAGATGTTGCCGCCGCCGATGACGATACCGATTTGCACTCCCATGGCGTGCACTTCCTTGATCTGACGGGCATAGTCGGCCAACCGTTCGGGGTCGATGCCGTAGCCCTGCTTGCCCATGAGGCTCTCGCCACTGAGCTTTAACAATATTCTCTTGAATCTTGGCATAATATATATAATAAAAAAAAAAATCACGTTGCAGGAAGGATGAATTCCACTTCCTTGAAGGCATAACGCCTTATCCGGCTGGCGCTGTCGCACAGCATGAGATGGCCATCGTCCTCCACCCTGACGATCTCAGCCTCAAATGGTCCCTCTCCGTCACGATAGAGGTGATATCCGCTGCGGCGATAAAGCGAGGCGTGGTAGCGGCGGCTCACCTCCTCTGCCCGCCCTTCACTGACGGCGGTGATCTCCTGGTCGAATGCGTCGAGCACCCGCTGCATCACTTCCTCGACATCCACCTCATGGCCCAGGATCTGGGCCAGGGAGACTGGATTGGGAGCATCGCTCCTGAAGACGGTCTGATTGACATTGATGCCGACACCGTAAAGGCAGGAGCGGAGACCACGGCCTCCGACGGCCGTCTCGATCAGCGTCCCGCTGATCTTGTAGTCTTTCCAATAGATGTCGTTGGGCCATTTCAGCGTGATGCCGTCGGTATAAGAGGCAAGAGCACGCCCTACGGCCAAGGCGCCAGCCTCGGAGAACAAGAACAGGCGCCCCATGGACATTCTGACCGACGCGGCGGAAGGGAGGGATTCCTCCTCTTTGGGGGTCCAGAGGATGCTCATCAGCAGATTCTTCCCGGGCTCGCTCTCCCAGGTATTGGTGCCCTGTCCCCTACCCGCTGTCTGGAAACCGGCCACGACAACGGTCATGCCCTCGCCGGCCGCTCCATGCTCACGGAGATAGCGGTTGGTGGAGTCGGTCTGCTCCAAACGGATGATGGTCTTTCTCATATTCTTTTCATCTGAGGGGTGGGACGAAGGCTTCCTCGATATGATCGATCCGCACATCATCGCCTTGGCCCACAACGGTGATGATGTCAAACCGCACCGGTGTGTGCACCTGATAGCGCCGCACATAGGCGTCGGCGGCGATGGCGAGACTGCGTATCTTCCGCCAGTCGACAGACTCCTCCGGCTGGGCGAAATCGGTGTTGCGCCGGGTTTTCACCTCGACGATGGCGAGGGTGTCACCGTCCTCGGTCAAGGCGGTGATGTCAAGGTCGCGGTGACCGTATTTCCAGTCGCGGTGGCAGATGGTGTAGCCCTTGCGTTGCAAAAACAGCACGGCCTGCTCCTCGCCCCATTTCCCGTATTCGTTATGTGTTGCCAATTGGAATCCTAAAATTTGAAGATGTCGCAGAAAATGTTTCCTGTTTAGATTTGACAATCATAGATTGACAGTTGCAAATATAAACAAATAATGCCATACTTCCAATAGGGCTTGCTGATATTTTTCGCCAAGTTCATCTTTTATTCTGGAAGAAACTCAGCATCAGCCGGCGGCACTCCTCCTCGAGGACGCCGGAGGTGACGGTGGCGCGGGGATGCATCGCCTGCGGGGCGAAACGCCGGTAACCGCGTTTCTCATCGGGTGCGCCATACACGATGCGGGAGATCTGCGCCCATCCAATGGCTCCCGCGCACATCACGCAAGGCTCCACGGTGACGTAGAGGGTGCAGTCGGTGAGATACTTGCCGCCCAACTCATTGGCTGCCGAGGTGATGGCTTGCATCTCGGCATGAGCGGTGACGTCATGCAACAGTTCGGTGAGGTTGTGTGCGCGGGCGATGATACGTCCTCGGCATACGACGACGGCTCCGATGGGGATTTCACCCTCGGCAAGTGCCATTTGGGCTTCGGCCAGGGCTTTGCGCATCATCTGCTCATCAGTCTTCACCTGCTCTTCGCTTCTCACTTCCTCGCCTCTATACTCCTCAGATCTCTGTGGTGAGAGTCTCTGTGGTCTGTCAGTTTTCATTTCCATTCTCGGTAAAGATTTTCGTAATAATAAATTGCCATATTTTCCGGCCGGATTTGCTTGTTCGGGCGGATTTGCAATCCGCCCGCATAGACTATAAGCATTTGCAATGCGCTTCTCGCTGTTCAGCCGGATTTGCCGCTCGGGGCCCCGTTCGGGCGGATTTGCAATCCGACCGCATAGAGTATAAGCATTTGCAATGCGCTTCTCGCTGTTCGGCCGGATTCCTGTTCCCCTGTTCAGCCGGATTTGCTTGTTCGGGCGGATTTGCAATCCGACCGCATAGAGTATAAGCATTTGCAATGCGCTTCTCGCTGTTCGGCCGGATCCTGTTCGCCCGTTCAGCCGGATTTGCAATCCTACCCCTGTTCGGGCGGATTTGCAATCCGCCCGCATAGACTATAAGCATTTGCAATGCGCTTTTCGCGTTGAAAATCCCGATCCTCATCGCATCAGGAGTCTTGAAAATCCCGAAGAACAGCGATATCGAGATTTGAGGCATTCTATTTCGCAAAGATAAGGCGTTTTGGGCAAAGCACAAAACTTTCCCCCGCAAAAAAATCAAGCGAGTCCGGGCTGGACTCGCTTGATACTGTCAGAGGTTGCGATGTCTTATTTGACTCTCTTCTCTACCGAGAACTTCACTTTGTCTGAGTTCCTAAGCATCTTCTTCACGCTCAGGTGTTTCTGGGTAAAGAGGTATTTGTTCACCGGACGGGCCGACGGGGCGGCTGCAGCGGCATCCCACTCCACGACGAACGTCTCGGCCCCCGCGGTCAGGAAACCAGCGCTCACATAGTAAGCGAGGTTGAAGGTGAAGGTCTTGGTGGCGGGATCGTAGAAGCAGGGGTACTTATCGTAGGATTCATCCGGGTCGTAGGTGGGCACGTCGGAGACGAACACGTCGCCATAGCTGCTGTACTGCGTGCCGATGAACTGCTCTCCCACGGTGCACTTGTTGGTGGCGGGGTCCCAGGTGAAGTCGAAGTTCACGTCACCGCCCCAGTGCGAGATGCGGTAGGTGTTGGTGCCTTGGGCCTTGCTGATGGTCAGTCCGGGGTCATCACCCTCCCAGTACTGGGTATAGGTGAACGTGCCGGTGCCCACAGGCTCGAACGACGGGGCGAAGTCGTGGCTGGAGGTGAAGCGGATGGTCTCGGCGACGGCGGCCACTTCCTCACCGCCGGCGAAACCGATGGCCACAAACTGATACTTGCCGGTCTTCTCGACGGGCATGTTCACCGCCGAGGTCTTGGTCACCTGAGGATAGGAGTCGAGGTCGGCCATCATAGTCTCATAGAGGGCCTGTGCATCGCCGTCGATGTCGGTCATCGCATATTTCACATACTCCAGGTCCTCGCCCATGCCGATGGAGACCTGTGCGAAATCAGCATCCTCGGTGTCGGTGAGACGGCCAAGGTATTCGACATCCAGGGTGTAGTCCTTCTTGTCGAAACCCGGGAAGATGATGGTGATTATGCCATCGTTCTGGGTGTTGTTCCATCCACCCACGCCATTCATGTAGTAGAACGGGGCCAAGTGGATCTCGCCTGGTGTGACGCCATCGGCCTGGTATTCCACCACATAGTTGTAGCTCCACATGCTCTGGTCCTTGGTGCTGCTGAAACCATAGGGATGGCACACCAGCACGTCGGCGTCGTAGGTGGGATGATGGTAACCGGTGTTGAAGTCGTCGCCCCAGTACACCAGGTTGTCTTTGGCGATGGTCTGTCCGGCCACCACGTCGCCGGCCTTCAGGATGGTGAGTTGCAGATACTCGTCTTGATTGCCGTCATCCACCGGGTCATAGCCTTTGAAGATGCGGAAGACGTTGGTCTGCTCGGTGTTCTGGTAGATATCCACCGTGGTGGTGAATCCGAAGAACCCGTCGGTGAGTGTTCCTTTGCCCAGAAGTTTGTAGGGCGAGGGCATCATGGCCGAGAAGGAGTAGGTAGAAGCACCATAGATGGTGGTGTAGTCGGCACTGGCGATGCTGAGGGTATCGTTGTGACGCTCGTCGTAGACCAAACTATCCACGTCGTAGCTCACGGTGATCTGGGCCTCGGACTCTCCCTGAGCGAAACTCACCGAGGAGGGCACGTTGAAGAATCCAGAGCCATCGGTGTGCGTGAGGTTGACCGTGATGGCCTCGTCGGTCTTCACACGGTTGATGGGGATGGTGATTGTATTGGTGCTCTTCGAGATGCTGTAGCTGGAGGGCAGCTGGTTGCTGAAGTATACCTGATTGCCCGTCACGGTGGCCCACTGGTAGTCGTCGTCGTTGTCGGAGCAGGCGGTGAGTCCCACCACGGCCATCAAGGCAATGAACAAGTTATAATAATATGTTTTCATCATTTCTGTAATATTTGGTTTACCTTGTTGTAACATAGCTTGGCGGGATTACCAGGCAAACTCCTCGGAGTCGCCAGAGGGACGTTTCGGGTCGGGGTTCTTCACCAGGGCCTGGTTGTACTGGGCCTCGGTGTTGACGAAGCACCACACCATCCAGTTGGGACAGGTGCTCTCATTGAAGCGGCAACCCTCGATGTGGTTGGTGCCGGCATAGGAGCGGATCACGCCCTTGTTGAGGCGCTTGATGTCGAAGGTGGCGAAACCCTCGCCCCAGAGCTCTACCCTGCGCTGCCACCACACCTCGTTCTGGAACTGTGAGGTGGAGGTGTTGTAGTAAGCGTCGCGGTGGGTGCCGTAGGTGTAATAGGGGTCGCGGGTCTTGGCGAATTCGGTGAGCAGAGCGATGCCGCGGCTCTCATCCTGCATGCCGGCGGCTTCGGCCTCGATGAGTTTCATCTCCTCGATGCGCATCAGGGGCACGGCCACCACCCATGCGTCGTATTTCACGTTGGCTTTCCCGGCCTGGTTGCGGAACTTCACCGAGAGGCCGCCGATACCATAGGAGGCATTGTCGACTCCAGCGGCGTAGAGGCGCTCGGGATAGTCGGAGTAGGCGCTCAGTCCGGCGAGCAGGTCGGCGGGGATGTCCTCGGCATCGGGATCGATCAACTCCTCGAGGGCGAAGTCCACCCAGCACTGCTTGCGGTAGTCGGAGGCGGGGATGGTCTCATAGAGGTGACGGTCGATGACGTTGGGACCTCCGTAGTTGGCGGCGTAACCGCAGTCGAAGCCGTTCTCAAGCAGCATCACGCTTCCCCACGACGAGTCGCCGTCGTTCTCCACGATGTTGGGGTCGGTGTCCTTGAAGGTCACACCGAACATCCAGGAGGAGTTGGGGGAGTTGAAACCGTAGTCGCGGCTGAGGTACTCCTCCTTGCTCATCATGGCATAGCCTTCCTGAGCCATCTTGGCATACTTCTCGGCGTTGGCCCAGTCCTGACGCTCCAGGTAGGTGCGGGCTTTCATGCCGTAGACCACGCTCACGTCGGGGGTGTAGACATCGCTGCGCTTGTAACCGGCGAGGAGCTTCTCTGCGGTGTCGAGATCCTTGAGGATGAAGTCGAAGGCTTCCTCCCAGGTCATACGGGGATTGTTCTGCACGCCCTCGATAGTGGTCGCCTCAGTGACTTTCGGCACCGTGAGGGCCTGCTTGTTGGCGATATAGGGCTCTGCGGCATACATGCGCACCATGTCGAGGTAGTACATGGCCCGGAGGGCGTAGGCGATGCCGGTGCCTACCTCACGGCCTTCGATGGGCTGGGCGTAGTCGATGGCGTTGGCCAGGGTGATCACGGTGTTGCAGTCCTTGATCCATCCGAAATAGAGGGTCCAGGGATACTGAGTGCGGGCGTAGTTGGGGGCGAGGTAGGCGAAGTCCTGATACCAGGTGTCAAACCAGTTGTTGGTTCCCACGGGCACGATGTCCTGGCCCATCACGTCGCGGATGAGGAAGAAGGAGGTATAGCCGAAGTCGAAGACGTAATGGCTGCCGTCATTGGCATAGATGAACTGTCCGGCGAGATTGCCCGTGAGGTTCTGTACGAAATTGTCGAATGCGCCGGGCGCGTCCTTGGCCTGCTGCTCGGTCACCGTACTGTTCTGCGGGTCAATCTCCTCAATGCAGCCTGTGAACGTCATCGACACCAGGGCTGCTGCAATCATTGTGGAAAATATCTTTTTCATATTGCGTTTCCTTTTGAAATTTGAAAGTGGATTAGAATGACACCTGGATACCTCCCATGATGGTGCGTGCGGGTGAATAGGCATTCACACCACCCGAGTTGGTGCCGGCGAATGAGTAGCGGGGATCAAGACCTTTGCGCTTGCTCCAGAAGCAGATGTTCTCACCTTGGCAGTAGATGCGCACCTTGCTGAGATAGAGCTTGCTGGTGAGGGTCTTCGGAAGGGTGTAGCCCACCGTGAAACTCTGGAAGTTGAGGTATGACGCACTGGTGAGGAAGCGGTCGGAGCGCGAGGCGGTGTAGAGGTCGCTGAACTGCCAGCGGGGGATGTTGCTGCCTTTGTTGTCGGCACTCCACGATTTCAATACGTCCTTATGGTAGGTCTGGCCGTTGCCGGAGGTGGCCACGTTGGTCATCAGCGACATGTAGCGGTTGTCGTAGAGCTTGCCGCCCAACTGGAAGTCGAAGGTGGCGCTCAGGTCGAAGTCGTAGACTTTCAGTGTGGTGGAGAAACCGCCGGTCACCTTGGGGAGAAGACTTCCCTGAGCGTAGAAGGAGGCCTTGTTCCAGTCGGTGGTCGTCTTATCGTGGGCCTTGCCGGGCTTGGCGGTGTTCATGGTCACGTTTCCTTCAGCGTCGGTCTCCAGCAAACTCTCATCCTGCCAGTAGAGGGCCTGGCCATTCTCATCCAATCCGGCAAACTCGGGCACCATCATGTTGTAGAGAGGCTGTCCCACCTCATACCACAGCGAAGAGTTGGTGCCGGAGTCGCTCTCGCGGAATCCGCCGTTGATACGGGTCTTGCTGTCGGGCAACTTGAGGATCTTGGTGGCGTTGTGGGCCATGTTGGCGGTGATGTTCCACACGATGTTCTTCGTGCGCACCACGTCGCCGCTGACCACCAACTCGATACCGGTGTTGCGGATGTCGCCGAGGTTGCCATAATAACCGCGTGAACCGAAGCTCTCGGGAATGGAGAGCCAGAACAGCTGGTCGACGGTCTTCTTGGTATAGAAATCGAGACTACCGGTGAGACGGCTCTTCCAGAAGCTCCACTCCACGCCGACGTTGAAGTTGGTGGTCGTCTCCCAGGTGATCTCCTCGTTGCCGATGCGGTAGAAGGAGGGCAGCATGCCGTTGTCGCCTTTCGAGAGGGAATAGAGGTCGGTATAGGCCCAGTTGCCGATACCGTCGTTGCCTTGCTGGCCGATGGAGGCCTTGAGCTTCAACTGGTCAATCCACGAGCGGGTGCTCTCCATGAACGACTCCTTGGAGATCATCCATGCGCCACCGATACTCCAGAAGTTACCCCAGCGGTGGTCGGGGTGGAAACGGCTGGAGGCATCGCGGCGGTAAGACAGCGAGCCGAAATATTTCTGGTCGTAGTTGTAAAGGGCATTGCCAAACCATCCCTCCACGTTGTACTCGGTGGTGTAACTGTGGGAGTCATAGCGGTTGCTGAAGGCGTTGATCTCGGGCACCTCGGGCGAGAATCCCTTGGTGGCGAGGGCCTGCAGGTATTTCGTGGTGGTCTTGTACCACTCGTGGCCTAACATCACCTGCACGTCGTGCAAACCGAAGAGCTTGTGGAAGTTGAGGGTCTGCACATAGTTCTGGCGCATCGTGGTGGTGGTGTTCTTGTCGAGGTTGGCATTGTCGGAGGCGGAGGGTCCGTAGAACGGGTTGCCATAGACACTGCCCTGGCTCTGGCCGATGTTAATGTTGTTGTTGGAGTTGAACTTCAGCCAGGGGGTGATGTCGAGGTCAAGGGTGATGGCACCGGTGAACACGTTGGCTATGGTCTCGGCAGTGTTGTATTTGTTGGCGCCGATGGGGTTACCGGTGGCGAGGAACAGACGGGTGCCGTTGCCGGGGAAGTTGGTGGAGGGCACACCGTAGTCATATTGCTGGTGGCCATACTGGTCGGTGCGGATCACGGGGTTGCCGTTGGCATCGAGCGTGCGCACGAAGAGCGGATAGATGGGGGCGATCATCGAGGTGTAGTAGGCCATGTTGTTAGAACCCAGCGAACTGACCGAGAAGTTGGGATTCTCTTCCATGTTGCTGTGCACATAACCCACATTGGCTCCCACGCGCATCCATTCCTTCACCTGGTAGTCGGCCTTCACACGGCCCGAGAAACGCTCGTAGTTGGAGTTGTCGATAATACCGTCCTCGTTGAGGTAACTGGCGGAGGCATAGAAACTGCTCTTGGTGCTGCCACCGCTCACGTTCACGTTGTACTCCTGGCGGAAACCGTTGTGATAGGCGGCGTCCTGCCAGTCGTCGGGCTGCATGTAGTAGGTCTCGCCGCCATAGGTGTAGGCGCGGCCGAGCTTGGCGTTGGGGTTGAGCTTGCCGTCCAGACCGATGAGGTACTGGCCGGTGGGGATGGTGAAGGGATTGTACTGCAAGCCCCACTGCTGACCGGTGATGATGCGGTCGTTGACCCACTTGTTGGCTGCGGCATTGTCAAGTCCGTTGGCCACGGCGTAGTTGTAGAACTGCTTGTAGTAGACTTCCATGAACTGGGCGGGATTGGTGATGGTCTCGTAATCCTGCACGGCGCGGCTGTTGTTACCCCACTTCATGTCGACATTGACCTGGGCTTCCTGGGTCTTGCCTTTCTTCGTGGTGATCAGGATCACACCGGCTGCACCACGGGCTCCATAAAGGGCGGCGGAGGCGGCGTCCTTGAGCACGGTGATGCTCTCGATGTCGTCCTGAGGGATGTTGGACAGACTGCCGCTGTAAGGGGCGCCGTCGACGACCACGAGGGGCTCGGTGTCGGCATACATGGAGGCGATACCACGGATGTGGATGTTGCCCTGTGAGGCGCCGGGCTGACCGCTCGAACCGCGGATCTGGAGACCTGGAACGCTACCGACAAGGGCATCGGCCACGTTGGTGGTGATCTTCTGGCTCAACTCGTCGGCACCCACCACGGCGGCAGCACCGGTAAACGAGGAGCGCTTCTGCTGGCCGAAGGCCACGACGATCACCTCGTCGAGGGCTTTCTGGTCGCTGGTGAGCACGATTTTCATATTCGGACGGGCGCTCACCTCAAGGGGTTCCATACCCACATAGGAAATGCGGAGAATGCTTTTTCCACTCGGCATGGTCAGGCTGAACTTGCCGTCTACGTCAGTCACCGTTCCGGTCGATGTGCCCACGACAAGGATCGAAGCACCCACGACCGGCTCGCCGTCGTCTTCGGAAACGACTGTTCCCTTGACGGCCATCTGAGCGAATGCCATTCCTGTATACAGGAACAGGCATGCGAAAAACAGAATTAACTTTTTGGTCATAAACTCTCTCACTAAATTAAATAAATATAATTAATGTATTATATAATCCTCAGATAAGAATTTGTTAGTTTTTTTGCATTTCCAATAAGAGCCTGCATCACGCAGAAAAGAAGTTATTTGTTACTTTGAAAATGCAAAATTAAACATTTTTTGCAATAAAAAAAATTTTTTAAGTGACAAATTCACTTTTTTGCGGCTTTTCGAATGTCAGAAAAGCGTTTTCGACCCCATTTTTTCGACAAAAACAGATTTTTCACGCATAATCATGCAATTTTCCGCTTCCTTGACAAAGTATGGCGTGTTACTCACCGGAAACCTTATTCTTACGCAATTTATTTGGTGAGTCCTTTAATAAGAAAGAAGAGACGTCACATCGGGGCGTCTCCCAGACCCAAAAGAGCAAAAAATGTAGAGACGCCTCAATGCGACGTCTCTACATGTAGGGAAGGGCCTGCGCCCGGCCCCATCGGACAGCCTGAAAGGCCAATCCTCGATATCCGGACTAATCAGCCACGACCACTTTACGGGTGCGGACACGACCGTTGGAGAGTTTCTCCTTGAGGATGTTGACGCCCTTGCCCAACTGACTGACGGGCTGTCCGGAGAGGTTGTAGACCTGGGTGCTGACCACCTCGACGTCGCACTCCTCGGTGGTGATGCCACGGATATCGGTGGGATCGATCTCCAGCACCTCGCGGGTGATGCGGTCGAAGTGGACCGACGAGGTCTGCTCTCCCGTATACTGCAGGGCAAGGAATGAATAGTCGCTGAAGACATCAAACGTATACGCTTGGCCCTCGGCCACAACTGGTGTGGTCTGCACATCGCCTCCGATCACGGTGACCATCTGGAATCCGGCGGGGATAGGGGCATCGGTGTGGAAGGTGAAATGATGATAGGTGCCGGAGGCCACCTCGCCGCTGTAGGGTCCCACGTAGGCATACTGCTGCGTGAAGTTGACCGTGCCTTGATAGACGGGTTCTGATCCGAACGGGGTGATGGTGGCGGGATTCCAACCGCTGGCCACCAGTCCACTGGTATGGACGGCGGTGCCGTCGGCACGGTAGAGCACCACATCATTGACCTTGGTCTGCACGGTGCTGTTGGTCATGTTCTGCAGGGCAAACTGCACGACGACAGGGTCTTCCTCCAGGTCGCTGGGATTGAAGGTGCCCTCGAGAACGGTCTGGTCGGCGGCGAAGGGATAGTAATGGCCGCCATAGGCATCGGCCTGTGCCTGATTGCGGATGAACATCTGCAGGCGTCCTTCTGCACCAGGGGCCTCGCCCAGTTCGATGCGGTAGCGCGGATAGGCATTGATGCTGAACGGCTCGCCCCAGAGTTTCACGTCGCCCCAGTTGCCGGGCAGCGAGACGGTGGCTGGCAGTCCGTTGGCACTGGTCTGGTGACCCTCGATCTCTGCACCATAGTCCACCAGCACTTCCAAGTCCTCATTCGAGGGGGCGAAATCCGTGAGGTAGACGTCGCGGGTGACGGAGAGGATCTCCATCGGGTCGATGCCCGAACTGCTCATGCGCTGCACGGCGAGATACCAGTAGCTCTGGGTGAGAGTGATCTTGATCTCATTGCCGACGGACTCAATGGCGGGATAGGTCTCGCCGATGGGCTCTCCAAACTCGTCCTTGTAGCCGAGCTTCCACTGGATGCCGGCGGGCACGGGATTGGCGGTCTTCACCGTGATGACGTGCTTGGTGCCCTCGGTGACGTCGGCACCCCAGGCGCGGCCTCCTACCTCACCCCACTGTCCGGTGAAATTGACGGTGCCGCTATAGATATTGCCGTCGGCTGCAGCCTCGCCGCTCACCCGACTGGCCCAGTTGCCTACAAGGGGCAGGAAGGTCTCGGTGCCTGGCTCAGGTCCCTGATAGACCACGGGATCGGCGCCGAACTCACCTGGTTCGCCATTGCCCCACCATCCGGTCCACCAGTCGAGGTCGATGTCCTTATAGCTGGCGGGGGCGATGCGCACGGTGGTGTTGGCGTCTTCCTTGCCCAGCAGGTATTTGTCGATGAAAGCTTCTACCTCGGGGTATTGCACGGTGGGCAACTGGCAGTGACCATGACCGGGGACGATGGAATAGCCCACACGGTCTTCGATGCCGAACTGTTCCCACACTTTCAGGGCGCCGTTCATCGAGACATAGCCCGAGGGGTCGGCCAACCAGGTGTAGTCGGGGTTGCCGAGCATGAGAAGGGCGCGCGGACAGACCATTGCGGCCAACTCATGATGGTCGTGGGGAAGATACGACACGTTCTTGCCGTTATAGGTGTCGCGCAGGCTCTGCTTGAACCAGTTGTAGTCGGTATTGTCGAGCCCCTCCACTGATTCGGCGTTGGGCTGGGCGTTGATCCAGCGAGAGTAGCGCCATGCGGCTGCGCCGCCGCCTCCGGGCTCCTGGGCGATGGTCAGGGCGACACGCTCATCAAAGGCTCCGCAGAACAGGGCCATCTTGCCGGCATACGAACAGCCGGTGACGCCGATGTGACTCATATCGATCTTGGTCACTTCGGATCCGAGCTGCTGCAAGCCATCGAGCAGACGGCTCAGGCCCCATGCCCATTCACTGTAGGCGCCGTTGTCTTTCAGTTCGGGATAGAGGCGGTCAAACTCATAGTTGCCACGACCTGCGGGGGAGCCAAACTGCGAGTAATTGTTAACTTGGCTTTCGGAATAGGTCATCGTGGCGATAGGACGCGAACTGAAGATGGCCGCGGGCAGGGAGTTGCCGCTCGTACCGATCATCAGGGGATAAGGGGCTTCACCTGTCGAGGGATAGCTGATGGTGGCGCTGAGGTTGAGCGTCTGACCATTGACAGTGACGGCCACTTTCAGCGTGTTGCCTTCCATCGTGGCGACAACCGACGAAGGATCGACCACGGGTTTCTCGCCGATCTCGTAGTGCTGTATCTCCTTGGCGATCTCACCGCGGCGCTGTGCCCAGTCAGAGAACTCGGTCACGCGGCCACTGCCGTCCGACCATTCCAGGGGGTCGGGCAGCGGATCTACCTTGCGGGCCTCATCTTTCTTCGGGAGCACCGGTGAGACATCGGCTCCCGTGTTTTCCACCTCATAGACCAGTGGAATACCGCCCTCCACCTTCTTTCTCACGGTGATGGTGTAGGAGGCACTGCCGGCCACATACTCGTCATTGCCTGCGAAGGTGGCGGTCACCTTGCCACTACCCTCGCCATCGCCGAGAGCGACGGCTCCCGACTGGCTGTCGACAGTGACAAAACCTGAGGGATTGGCCGTAGCCGAATAGGTCACAGGCAGGTTGTAGGGATTGCTGAGCACCGGGGCAGTGAAGGGGTCGCCTGGCTCCAGCCTCACCGAGGCGGGCGAGAACGAGAGGTCGGGGGCCTTGAGGAAATCGCCTTCCACCGTGCGTTCCACGGCCAGGACATGGATGGTGACGGGGTCGCTCTTGGTCCACTGGAGCGACAGGAAGGTGTAGTTCTGCTCAAACACAAACGACACTTCGGTCTGCCCGGCGGCAAAGCCCACATACTGGGCATTGTCATCGGAGGCATCGACATAGTTGTACTTCCATTGGAAGCCTTCGGGCAGGGGTTCCGAAACCTTGATCGTGATGGTCGATTTGCCGCCGGGTGGCACTTCTCCGGCCCAGGCGGCTCCTCCCATGTCGCCCCACTGTCCTGTCAGAGTGACATCGCCGGAATAGATGTTGCCGTCCGACGATGGTGTTCCCGTAGTGGTAAAGCGCCAGTTGCCCACCAAGGGCAACAGCTCCTGGGCCGACAGCTGTAATGCGCTGAAGGCCAGGAGCATCATCAATGTAAAAAATTTCTTCATACTGCTAAAACATTTAATAATAAACAGCGGTTAACAAAAAAAATTAGTAAGTAAAGATTATTTTGTGTCGCAAATTTAATACGAAATGTCTTAACTGCAATCAAGGATTATGCCAAAGCCTTTCAATTATGTTTCATCCCTGATTGATGGGGGTGGCGTGAAATAAATGTGGAGCGATTCGGTGCCAGAGCACAAAAAAGTGAGGAGACGACCATCTCTGCCGTCTCCTCACTTTTTTATCATGCTGACCGCTTATTTGGCGGCAAGGAAGAAGCCCTGGTGGGCAGCCATCTCGGCTTGCATCACGCCCTGCTCATTGAGGGTGAAGTCGCGGCTCTGGCCATTGACCTCCATCTTGATGCTCTTGCCGTCCTCGTTATAACGGAAGATCTCCTTGGTGATGCCGTTCTGGCTGATCGACCAACTGTCGTTGGCCTTGTCGTAGATCAGGCGGGTCACCTCGCCGTTGGGTGCCGTGATCTTATAACCATTGCGAAGGGTCTTCACGGCATAGAGCTTGCCATCCTCACCGAGTATCTTCTGGGTCTTGCCGATATTAGATGCCACGGGATTGTCGCCCGTCCAAAACTCAATGGTATTGAGCACCACGCTGTCGACAAACAGACAGACACTGCCCACTATCGGCATAAGGAAGAAACCGACAATGGCATTGAGATACTTGCTGTCGCTCATCTCACACTGCCAGGCGGCATACTTGTTGAAAAGACTGAACGAACCGATGCACGAACTGGTGAGCATGCTTCCTGCCAACAGGAAAACCACCACACGGAAATAATGTTTTTTCATGTTTTTGAAATTTAGTGAATAATATACGTTCCAATCAATGCCGCAAAGTTAAATAAAAAAAACTGATTTCCGACATCCGTTTCTCATTTTTTCACATTTTATGCCTTTGATGGTAATCACCCAGTCAACTATCTGTGAGATTCAAAATTGAGTGATGCCCATCATGATTCGACGTTTTGTTCTTGGTTCGTCAGGATTCCTTAGTTCGTCAGGATTCCTTAGTTCTTAGTTCGTCGGGATTTGCAATCCCGACGCTTTGAGTATCAGGATTTGTAATCCGAAAAAGCTTTAGTTCCCCGTTCGTCGGGATTTGTCGCTCGGCACCCGCAGGGTGACGCTTGGCTTGTCCAAGAATCCCGACGCTTTGAGTATCAGGATTTGTAATCCGAGAAAAGGCAGGCCGTCTTCACCGTTCATCGGGATTCGTTTCCAACCGCACAGGTCGAAATCACTTGCCTTTACTCATCGCCTCAAAAAAACCAAAACTTCCGCTTTTTCTTGCCCAATTGCACAAAAACACTTATTTTTGCAAATCAAGCAAACTCCTTATCCTTCACACAAGCGAGATCTTCATGAAAAAAGCCATCCGATATAGCAGTATCCTGGCAGCAGGGGTCATCATCCCTCATGCTGCCCAAGCCGGCACACCCAAGACCAAAGCGACGCCGGAGCGGCCCAACATCATCTTCATCCTGGCCGACGATATGGGCTACGGCGATCTGTCATGCTATGGCAGTGAGCATGTGAAGACGCCCAACATCGACCGACTCGCTGCCACTGGCACCCGGTTCACACAATGCTATGCGGGCAGCGGCATCAGCTCGCCTTCACGATGCTCACTGATGACAGGCAAGGACACCGGCCATACCCGTATCCGCGACAACCAATGTCCGGCCGGCGGCATACAGGGCGTGAAAATCAACGCCAAGGGCGACACCACCTATATCCGCCGCGCCAACCTCCTGCCCGAGGACACCACACTGGCCACCGTGGTGGGGGCTGCCGGATACCGCACATGCCTGGTCAACAAATGGCATCTCGATGGCTATGACCCTGGCTCGTCTCCCAATCACCGCGGTTTCGACGAGTTCTATGGCTGGACCATCTCCACCGTGCACTCCAACTCACCTTATTATTATCCCTACTACCGCTTCGACAACGACCGCCTCATCCATATCAAGGCCAATGCACACGACAAGCACGTGAAGCACAACACCGACCTGTCGACCGACGATGCCATCAAGTTTATCAAGCGCAACCGACAGAACCCGTTCTTCCTCTACCTGGCTTTCGATGCACCGCATGAACCTTATATCATCGACAACACCGTATGGTATGACGATGAGCAATGGGACATGAACACCAAGCGCTATGCAGCACTCATCACCCACATGGATGAAGCCATCGGACGATTGCTCAAGGAACTCGACAAACTCCACTTGCGCGACAACACACTGGTGATCTTCGCCTCCGACAACGGGGCAGCGGTGCAGGCTCCGTTGAAACTCTTCAACTGCAATGCGGGCTTCCGCGGAAGGAAAGGACAACTCTACGAGGGGGGCATCCGTGTACCGCTCATCGTCAACCAACCGGGGAAGGTGCCTGTGCAAACGCTCGACAACATCATCTATTTCCCGGATATCATGCCGACCTTCGCGGCCTTGACAGGGGCCACGGCTCACCTGCCGCAGGGCATCAACGGCATCAATATCCTGCCGCTGTTCTATGGACAGCAGGTGGATACCGACAACCGTATGCTCTATTGGGAATTTCCCGGTGTGCAGAGGGCCGCGCGCAAGGGTGACTGGAAATGTGTGACGGTGAAACGGGGTGCGCCGCTCGAACTCTACAACCTGCGCGACGATGTGACGGAGAGCCACAACCTGGCTGCCGAGCATCCCGAAATGGTCGAGGAGTTCGACAAACAGATGAAAGCGGCCCGCATGCCCTCTCCCAACTGGCCTACTCCCGACGATTAAGCTTTACTTATCTTCCGGAAGTAAAGAAGTCATTGAAGTTAAAGAAGTTAAGCCAAATGTTCTTTCACTTTTCGAGCATTCCAAGACACCTCCGACTATTCCGACCTATGCCCAGGCGAAAGCGCCAGGCATCATCCGACTACCTGCTCTGCCATTCTCCTCATGAAATCGGCGGAATGCTCAAAAAACCGGCGATACCCCTCACACAGGTAGTTCAACCCTGCCTCTCCCTCAGCGGTATGGCATAATCGGTTCTTGGGACATTCCCCATGACACAGAAACTCAAACGGGCATTGCCGGCAAACACCAGGAAGACGGGTCTTGAGCGTCTGGAAAATCCGCTGTTGAGCACTACCGACAAGTTCTGCCAGAGGCTGCTCAAGGATATTTCCCAAACGATGCTCGGGGAAGACGAAATGGTCGCAGCTATACACATCACCGTTAAACTCCATCACCAGCACATGACCGCAGTGACGGGCCATGGAACAAACGGGGGGCTCCACTCCCACCCAGTTGGCCAAAGTCGATTCAAAGAGCTGCACGTACACTGCCCCAACGTCCTCTTTCTGCCACTCATCAAACACCTGACAAAGAAACGAGCCCCACTGCGCTGGGGTCACAGACTCGGGCGTGACAGCCGGACCTCTTCCGTTGCCTCCTTTTCCCGCATTGCCTCTTTCTGAAAGAAGGGGCTCGACGATGGGCGTGAATTGCAAATAACGGCACCCGATCCCTTTGAAAAAACGATAGAAATCCACAGGATAATCGGCATTGAGACGGTTGACCACGGCCATGGCATTCCACATCACACCATACTTGTCGAGCAGTTCGATCGCTCTCATCACCTGATGATGCGTCGTTCCTCCCCGCTTGTCTTTCCGATAGGCATCGTGCAAGGGCTGTGGCCCGTCTATGGAAAGCCCCACCAACCATCCGTTATCATGAAAGAAACGGCACCACTCGTCGGTAAGCAATGTCCCGTTGGTTTGGATGCAGTTGTCCACGACATGGTATCCGGCATATTTGTGTTGCAACCGCAGTGCGTTCTGATAAAAGGAGAGCGGCCGCAACAGCGTCTCGCCGCCATGCCAGGTGAACAGCACCTCACGCTGGATCTGCATCTGGATATACTCGCGCGTAAAAACTTCCAACAACTCATCACGCATCACATGCCGCTGCACATCCTCATAAAACCGTGATTTCCCGAGGTAATAACAATAGCGGCAAGCCAGATTGCATCGTGCGCCAGCTGGCTTGAGCATCACATAGACGGGATGGGTGAAAGGGGCTGTGAAACCATTCATCATGCAAAGGATCTTTTCATCAGGGTAACCAATCGTTCTTTCGAATGCAAAAATAGCATTTTTCCATGAAAAAATTTGAATCCACTTAAAAAAAGTCCTTCTCATCACATCAAATCACTCCCACCCCCCAAAAGACCAAAATGTAGAGACGTCACATCGGGGCGTCTCCCCACCCCCAAAAGACCAAAATGTAGAGACATCACATCGGGGCGTCTCCCCACCCCCAAAAGACCAAAATGTAGAGACGTCACATCGGGGCGTCTCCAAAACCACGAAGAGCAAAATGATTGCGAATCCCTTGGCTGTTAGGTTCAAAATGATTACTTTTGCACGACAAGTCAAAACCTTCAAAAAAAAGAAAAAAGACAAGACGTTATGAAAAAACTTTTTATCCCTATCCTCATTGCCTTCATCGGCATCCTCAGTGGTTGCGGCAATGATGACTCTGACGCACCTGCCAAAATAGACTATTTCACCTTGTGGAATGACTGTGAAGCCAAGAACGCTCTGCAAGAATACGTCGAGGACGTGACAAACCCCAAATCCAAGAATTTCATCAAGGAGGAAGACAGAATCGCCACTTTCGACATGGACGGCACTTTCGTCGCCGAACTCTATCCAACCTACTTCGAATACCTCATGCTGGAATACCGCGTGCTGGAGGATGAGGCATATAAAAACATCGCCCCCGACGATGTCAAGCAGACGGCACAGGAAATCAGAGACTTTGTCAGAAACGGGAAACCGCTCCCCTCACATTTCGACATGAAACATGCCGTGGCGGCTGCAAAGGCATACGCCGGGATGTCGCTGGCTGAGTTTGACGCCTACGTCAAGGCTTTCGCAGCCAAACCTGCCAACGGCTTCCGCGGAATGACCTACGGCCAGGGTGTCTACCAGCCTATGCTGCAGGTGTTCAACTATCTCAAGGCGAATGGATTCACTTTCTATGTAGTATCCGGCTCCGACAGGTTCATCTGCAGAGCACTGGTAGAACCTTTAGGCATCAACCCCAACCGTGTGATTGGCATGGACGTGAAACTGCGCTCGAGAAAGCAGGGCGATGAGGCTGGCGTCAACTATACCATGGGCAAGGAAGAAGACCTCATCAGGACCGACGAACTCATCATCAAGAACCTGAAGACCAATAAGGTGCTGCAAATCACTCAGGAGATTGGCAAGGTGCCTGTCCTGTCGTTTGGCAACAGCGGCGGCGACTGCGCCATGCACAATTTCTGTCTGAGCAACACCTACCGCTCTGCTGCCTTCATGCTGATTGCCGACGATGATGCCAGAGACCATGCCAACCGTGAGAAAGCTCTCTCATTAGGTGCCCAGTGGCGTGAGGCGGGCTACCATGTCATTTCGATGAGGGATGACTTCAAGACCATCTACGGTGATGGCGTAACGATAGAAGATTTCAAATTCGAGTAATGAGAAAATACCTTCAAAACAGCCGCTCCCGAGAACTTTCGGAAGCGGCTGTTTTTTAATTATGCATCCACTTTAAAATGTCTTTTATTGTATCCTCTTCCTCTGTCCGTCAGGCACTCCCCTCCCCTTGCAAGGAAAGAGGAGCTGGTCTGTGCCACGACCGACGAAAAAGGCAATTGGTGCCACAGCCGATGGAAAGGGCAATTGGGGGGCACGAACAATGGAAAGAGCAACTGGGGGTTCATGCAAGCCTTGAAAAGACTTTCCATCAAGGGTGAGAAACTCTTTTACTTCTTCCGCAACTTGTGGATGGCGTTCTCCAACGACTCGGATGGCTCAATGATGTTGTAGTCGCCCCAGAAATCGGGGTCGGCGAAAAACTCCACCTTGTCATAATAGGAGTCGTGCGAACTGAACGAGGCCTTGCCTCTGATGGGCTCCGCATTCTCTGAGAGGAGGTCGGTGACCACCATCTCGGCCTCGACGTGATAAGGCGAGGCAAACAGCTTACGCCTCCATTCACAATAGAAGCGCACATCACTATGAAGATAGTGCAACCGGCTGAAGCCATTGTCGTAGCGGTAGGACACGGTAGTCTGAAGCTCACGGGGCTTGAACCTCACCCCGACGGGCTTGTGCAACAGGATAGCTTGCGAGGCACGTACCTCATCCGACATGTCGAGCGACATCTCGATACGAGTGAAAGCCAGGTTCTGACGGTCGATGTACATCCGCCCGCGCTGCAACACATGGTCGGTGACAAAAGCGGGCTCAAACGAGATGACCAGTTGCGGACGGTTGTCGATGGTCACTGGCACCTCCATCCGCAAGTTGTAGAGGCCGAGTTCCTCCCGGTCGAGCAGCAATTCACGGTTCTTCAGGAGGTCGAGGGTGATAGGCAGCGTCGGACCGCCCTGGATCTTGGCTCCGAGGGTATCGGTCTCGCGGGTGCTGACGAGCTTGCGACCCTTCTCTATGGCCACCCGGTCGATTCCCGTGAGGCGGTTGTAACCGCTTTTGTAGAGGTGGGTGACGGCCTCAGCCACATAGATGTATCGCCGGCCCTTCTGGGTGGTCTCCCGATAGAAGCACCGCATCAGTTCGTTATTGCGGCTGTAGTTGGTGCTGATCTTGTCCATGGCAGCCAGCACGATTTCAAGGGGATTCATCGCCGAGACAATCACCTCTGAGAGTGTAATAGTACCTGGCAAAAGTCTGATTTTCAGGTTTTCGGATGATTTTCCATCAAGTGGCACTTTAATGGTGGAATAACCCAGACAGGAGACGTAGATGGCCTCCACAGGCCGTTGGGTCTTGAGCGTGAAAAAGCCGTCGGCATTGGTCACCGTGGCCTCATGACTCTCCAGAGTGGTGATGCTGGCCTGCGATAGTTTGCGCCCGGTCTTGCCGTCACGCACCACGCCACTGATGCTTTGCGCAGTGCTCTGAGCACTCACTTCCGCCACCGGAAACAGCAACACCAGCAAACAAATGATAAGAAACTGACTGATTTTTTTCATACATAATCCTCCAATTCGGGTGTAAATATAAAGAAAAAATAGGAATATTCCAAATATTTGCGTATATTTGCCGTTCAAGAGATAAAAAAATGCCTATGCGCTCGTTGCCATACCTGTTTCTTGTGTCGCTCGCACTCTTGCTCATCCAATGCAAGAATGCCCACAAGCCCGCCCTTGAGGAGGCCACGGCATCAGAAAGCACGGTCAGCGGCACTCCCCTCCTGCGCACCGACTCGTTCAAGTTCGCCCTCAAGAGCGAGCATGGGTCATGCGACGTCTATATCGACTATCCCGTGGAGGGTCCACAGGTGATCGTGAAGACTCTCAGGGATTTCATCAAGACGACCCTCTTCGAGCATGGGACGGCCAACATCGGTGACGACCCTCAGGAAATGGTGCGCCGTTACTGCAGGGACAGGCAAGAGGCTCTGGCAAAAACACTGGAGCAGATGGGGATTGACCACATCAGCGACACCGACGCTCCCGAGGAGGGCATCGACATCAGATTGACATGCCGGGGAGAGAAGTTTGTCACCTACGAGGTTTACCGCTATTCCTACATCACCCATGGGGCTCACGGTGAATATTCCGACTATGGGGTCACTTTCCGCATCAGCGACGGCCACCGTTTCAGCAACGACATCCTGGCCAGGACCGACGAACAGCTTTTCGCTCTCATCCGTGAGGGACTGAAATCCTACTTTGAGGTGTCGAGTGACCAACAGCTGGAGGAAATCTGCACCACCGACCTCAGCCTGATGCCCATGCCGACCTTCCCGCCCTACCTCGTGGCCGACGGCGTGCGCTTCCATTACTCCATCTACGACATCTGTCCCTTCGACTGGGGCGACCCCGCCTTCACTATCCCTTATGCGGTCATCCTACCCTACCTGACGGAGGAAGCGAAGGAGGTGATATCCACACAACAGCATCATCCATGAACATCATCGAGATCACATCACTCACCCATCCTGGCGTCGAAGTGTTCAGCACACTCACCGAGGCCCAACTACGGCGGCGCATCGAACCCACAAAAGGCATCTTCATCGCCGAAAGCCCGAAGGTGATCCGCGTGGCACTACAAGCGGGATATCAGCCCACGGCACTGCTCTGTGAGCGGAAACATATCCAAGGCGACGCGGCCGACATCATCGACCGATGTGGCGACATCCCCATCTATACCGGCGACAGAGAGGTACTGGCCTCGCTCACGGGATATACCCTGACGCGGGGCGTGCTGTGCGCCATGCGACGGCCTGCTCCCCCGACCGTGGAGGAAATCTGCAAGGACGCCCGACGGGTGGTGGTCATCCAGGGCGTGGTGGACACCACCAACATCGGAGCCATCTTCCGTTCCGCTGCGGCTCTGGGCATCGATGCCGTATTGCTCACGCCCGACTCCTGCGATCCGCTCAACCGACGGGCCGTGAGGGTCTCGATGGGTACGGTGTTCCTCGTGCCATGGACATGGACGGATGCCAGTCTCACCTCACTCCGGCAAATGGGCTTCCGCACCGCAGCCATGGCACTCACCGACAACTCGGTGCCGATCGACCACCCTGCCCTGCAGGAGCAGCCACGGCTGGCCATCGTGATGGGCACCGAGGGAGACGGACTCCCACAGACGGCCATCGACGGGGCTGACTATGTGGTGAGGATTCCCATGGCTCATGGGGTGGACTCACTCAACGTGGCCGCTGCGGCTGCCGTGGCTTTCTGGCAACTCCGTGCACGATAAAACCGTCCGATAACGTGATGGAGCTATGAATATAAGAATGGAAAAGTTCAGAAGAGTATTGCTACTTTGCTGCTGGTGGACTGTGGCGCTGTCGGCTGCCGCCACGACACGCACGGCCACGGAGATCGGGATGGTGCCCGACGACGAGAGCAGGTCTGCCCACAACACCCACGCCCTGCGTGAAGCACTTTTAAGGGGTGTCGACGACCTCTCCATCAATGGTGCCTTCCATGTTGAGGCGTCTTCCGGCATCCCCGTCGGCCGTCCTCTCCGCCTGACGGGTGGACAACTGATCATCCACCGCTCGGAGAAAGGGGCCTACCGGCTCTTCAAGGTCATGGAGGGCTTGTCGGTGCATGCCGACAACGTGACTTTCACGGGTGTCGTGGCTCCCTCGGCTGACTATTCACTGCATTTCTGTGTCTTCTCCAACACCCGCTCTCACCATGAGGGCGACCGCCTGACAGGTGACCTGGGCACCTTGTCGTTTTCCCATTGCCGGATAAAGGACATTGCCTTGCTGAGAGTCACACAGAAAGTGACCGACGGCGACGGGCGCTATGCCGACGTCGGGGTCGACAGCATTCTCATCCGCGACTGCGACTTCGATGCCAGGACTTTCTGTGTCATCAGCTTCGACGGTGGTCTGATCCGAAAAGCATGCGATGTGGCCGGCAATCACGTGAGAAACCTCTGCGGCGTGTTCTTCAACCACAACACCACGCACACCGGCGACTGGAAACAGAACACGCACAACGCACCGATCCTCTTCCATGGCAACCACGTCACCACCGCCCAACCGGCTTGCAACTACTACGTCTGCGCACTGCTGGCGACTTCCCGTTCGGCTCACGTCTACGACAACGTGTTCGACAATTTCCTCGGGGTTTGCTATACGAGGGGCGACCACAAACTGATGGAACAGCGCAGCGACCTGAAGGACATCCTCGTCAGGGAAGCAGCGTGCAACAATGCCAGCGACGACGTGAATGGGGTCTATGGTGCCGCTCTCTATGAGGTGTATCTCTCTTGCGAGGAGGTGTATTTCCACCACAACGTCATCAACAACATGCTGGCCTACCGTCTCTCGGGCACCAGAACGACCGACAACAACCCGAGGGTCTCGACCTGTTATTCGAAAAACTGTGCCCACGTTGGCGGCCATGCCCGCAAACGGCATATCCACGACAACCAATGGGTGTGGGATGAGGCATACTGCCGCAAAGTGCTCTCCCATGCGTGGGAGACGCAATACCTGAGACTTGCCCGGGCCAAAGGAGAGAAGCCCATCGACAAGGAGACCTGGATCCGGCAACAGTATTTCACACGGATGTTCAACTACGTGACCAGTTTCGACGAGGTGGTATTCAAAAACAATGTGATAGACATCAGGGGTGGGTCCATCACGGCCATCCCGACCAAGAACACGCCCAACGCCTACGGATGGTTTGAGTTCTCTGGAAACACCCTCCACGCCAACCAGATCACCGGCGCCCTGTGCAGGTTCCTACCGCCGGTCAACAAACGGTCGTTGAGTGACCGGCAAATCGACGAGATGCGTTACGAAGGAAAGACACTGCGCCAGTGGATGAGGGATACCGACCAAGCACAGAAAGCGGGGAAGTCATGCCACATCCACACCTTAGGCAAGGAGGGCAGCGCGGGATTCGTGATGAGAGTCGTGGCTCCGGGAGGCGAGGTCATCAAATCGCATACCACCCCGAGAGACAAAACAAAAAAAGGCAAGACCATCAACGAGAATCACTATTTCATCAACGACGACATCACACTGGTCACCACACAAAAGGACGAGGGAGAAAGCGTGACTTACCACCTGGAGGAACAGAAGCACCCCGATGTCCTCTTCTGCAACAATAAAATCCATCTTGACGGCAGTCGGATGCCGGTGATTCTCTTCAGGGGGGTATGCAACTACCCCTTCCAAGGTGAGGGGGGCTACCAGGCACACAAGCGGTGGACCTACGGTCACATCACCGTGAAGGACAACGCCATCAACGGTGCTGACTATGTGGTCGACCCTGGCCGTGCCTTGTCGCTGACAGAACGTGGCAACACCTGCCGGACAACCAAGGTTCCGTCCAAGGGGAAAACCACGACGCTCGACATCCGCAACTTCACGAAGCAAACCGATGCGCTGACCCTCCTGCCCGCCAACAATGAGACCGGCTACCATACCCGCATCTATCTCGACGGACTACAGGGCACACATACCTACCGCACGGCCTTTGACCACACTTCCACCCGGCCGCTCACCTTCATGATGTATCACGATGGCAACCGGTCCTATCACCTGACGGTGAGCTATTCTGTCAAAGGCAAGAAGAAGTCGCGTGAACTGACTTTCACCAAACAAGGTACGAAAACCATCGTCACGGGTATGAAGAATGGTCAGCGGAAGAGCCACACCATCACAGCATCGGAACTACAACGGCAGACACTGGTCGACGATGACCTCACCATCTCCATCGAACCATACAACACCACGACGGCCATGACCGTCATCCGCCTTCACAACAAAGCCAGCGGCAAACAACTCGACGGACCGGTCACACTCCGGTGGGACAGCACTGGCAAAAAACACTGATGATCAAGCCATCCGACGCATCCGACCTTTATTCCATCTCTATCTCGATGATCCTCATCACATCGGTCACCGTGATAAGACCGTCGCCATTGAGATCGGCATTGGCCTCGTAAAAGACATCCACATCTTCTCCCTTGATGTTTGATACCGTCAGGAGGACGTCCGTCACATTCACCACTCCGTCATGGTTGACATCTCCCATCCGACGGGTGATCAGCAACCGTTCGGGGGCATCGGCACCACCGGTCTTGTCGAACATAAACACCTCACCGGCTTTCACCTCCACATTCCGGATCAGCTGGAAAGCATCGCCCTCGGCATTCATCACATAGGCAGAAGGGAGCGTCGTGTCGGCAGTGGTGGCTTCGATCTGATAGCCGTCGACCACCTTCGCCATCTTTGTGGTCTTGAGGATCCTCACATCAGAAGCCGACAGGGTCATAGGTTTTTCTTTCATCGATGCGGGCACACCGATGATATAGGGTTCGTTGGCTTTCCATTCCTTCACCAGGGAACAATCGAGCTGGTCGCCATCGACACCCTGCAGACGCATCACCCAGAATCCGTCTTCCTCCACACCAGACCAGTGCACCCGCTCGTCTTCCACATAGACGGCCTTGACTGCGAAGGGCAGGCAAACCGTTTCCCAACCTTTGTATTCGTCGCATTCTGCCTGTGGAGTACGCACATATTTGATTTGGCCGCTGACCTCAAAACTGGTCGGGACATAAAAACCGAATCCTTGGTTCCAAACGATATCGCCCGCCGCTTTGTAACCCTTGACCACATTCTTGGTTTCCAACGTGGAAGGGATCGTGGCATCCTCATCCAGGAAATAGAGGGTATTGGGGTTGCTGTTGGGTATGATGGTCACATCCGTGAGATCGAGACCGCAGAATCTTGCGGCGACTGCCGAGGAGGATACGGTCGTGGTTGCGGTCAGTTCCATGGCACTACGGTTGCCTTGGGCATCCCACTCCTCATACCCCGCCGTGACGACGTAGGGCTCAGTCATGCTTCCTACGACTGCTGACCAGCTGCCCACCGACAGATTGAACCACACTTCCTTGCCATAGCTCAGGCCGGGACAGGAAACTACTACCTCGCGGGTCTCGCCGGATTGCAGGGTCACCCGCTGCGAGGAGGATTTGGTGGTGTAAGTGTACTGACCTTCCTCGCTCCCTTCGGTGAGGACTTTCACCTGGAGCGTCACGTTGCCGGTCCACGACTCCTCAGCGGCGTTGCGTAGCGTCACGGCACCCTCGGCCACATTGCCAAAATGTTTCTTGTTCTCTTCGTCGAGACTTCTCACCCCATAAGCTTCCACCTCTGGCGAGGTCGTCGCTGGCGGGTCGACGAACGTGAAACTCTCATTCTCATAGAGCACCTCGCCGGTTTCCTCGGACACGATGTTCAACCGAACGGGATTGCTGTCGGTGGCAAACATGAAATCGACGTAATCCTGCTGTTCCACCGAGAGTTGCAGGTTCTCGGTACACATCACCGTCCCGTCAATCCGCAGTTGCACAAGTCCGTAGAAATCATACGGACCGCGGTTGACGACCGTCGCCCTGACCTGTTTTTTCGTACTATTGTCAAAAGCCTGTTCGACGTGGGTCACTTCAAGGGTGGTGCCCAGCGTCTGTTCGACAAAGGTGGCCTTGCCATCGGCGATGGTCACCGCGATAAAGATACGCTCGCTGTCGGTATCGAATAGCCACTCTTCCGCATCTCCTGGTCTGCACACACACCTGATCTGGTATTCGCCGTCCTCCAGGTTGCGTCCAAGACCGGAAAGGGAGACAGGATTCGTAAAACGCATGTCATAAGTAGAGAGCAGGTTTCCTGCCGCAGTATTTCTCACCTGCAGGATTTCGTCGCCTTTGCATAAAGCGAAACCTACGGCGTAAATACCCGCGAAGGGTACCCTGAACACATTGTCGACCTTGACGGAGGAGAAATCAGTCGTAGAGGGATTTCCATAGTCCAGTTCCGACACATCGCCTGATAAGGTCAGCTCTACCACCTGCACGAGAGCCGGACGATCGACGGCAGGCTGTGAGGTCAGCACCTCCGGACTGATGCCGAAGACCATCATCTGACGCAAGGAGAAACCTGACGACATGCCGCTGCCTCCTGTTCCTTGCGAGGCGGGATTGAGGGCTTGCAAACGGAAATAGCCGTCGGATTGTCCGTTCCACCCCCAGTTGATATGAAAAAGGCCCTCGCCGTCGTAACCATCGCACACGAAGGCATGGCCCGAACCGTTGGAAGCGGCGGCGGCATAAAGCACGGGACGGCCTTCAGCGAGTTCGGCATACACCATCTCGTCCCATTCCTCGGCCGTGAAAGAGCTGCGGCTGGCGGTCTTCGTCGGATTGCCATAGCCGAAGTAATCATTGAGGGCTGCAGCGCAATCCATCGCATCAGCTCCTGATGAGGTCACACCATACTGCATCTCGACGGCATGGCCGCAATAGAGCATCAGATCGGCCACTGCCTGTGACGCCGGACTGTCTGTATCGTCTTTCACATCATAATGCGGCTGCATCTTGCCCCATTCGAAAGTGATGGGTAGCAGGGCCTGGTAGCCGGCGTACATCTGGTTGGGATTATAGGCCGGGATGGTATCCGTCGCGTCCTGAGGCCACTTGTGGTAATACATGATCTGGGCCAGGGCGGTGGCCACGCATCCCGTGACGGCCTTGCTGCCTCCCTGCGTCAGACACTTCTTGTTGTAGGGGTTGTCTTGCCCCCAGGTGGACTCCAGCAGGGGAGCCACCACCATCCTCGAGATACCTACTGGTGATTCGGCCGCCATGACATTGCGTTTCTTCGCATAAGAAGGCTGCTGTTGCGCCCAGGCGATCTCCTCGGCATAGCCGTCGAGCCAGGCACGCAGGTTGTCGGGGATCTTTTCCAGGTCGAAATGCCCCTTGTCGGCATAGCCGAGGATTCCCTCGGCACAGTCGTCGCCCGCCACGATGACGAAGCCCTGGTCTTCTCCTTGGTTGAACACATAATAACTGGGATTGGGGACTGCCCCTCCACGGCCGATGGCTTTCCGACTGCCTTGCCCGACCAGCGACAGCGGTTGCATCCCGCCCTTCCCATGCGACGAGAGGAAGGCCTGCGCTTTCGACGCTGCCTGACTGCTGGTGATGGGGGCGGAACGGACTACCAATGTGGAAAGGATGACCCAAAAGAGGAGAGATACTGACCTTTTCATGCGAAATATGGGTTTGAGTATGCAAAAATAAAGGAAAAGGTTGAAAAAACGCTAACTTCTGACCATTAACTTGTTTGACCAACAGAAAAAAGGAGTTTTTCGCAAAAAGAAAGCTTTTGACATGGCCAATTCAATAAAAAACATTAATTTTGCGCTATCATAGGCAAAAAAAGCATAAAAGTGGCTTCTCTTGCCGTAATAAGGTGACGAAAATCACCCGGAATGCTAACTATAAAAGAATAATCAACAAACTAATTTTTATGAGAATGGAAACAAAGCGATTTCTCTTGACAACCGCTACCGCCATACTGGTGGCGGTCTCAGTCAACGCACAAAACAGGGACTGGAAATCCTATTCCTACATCGAGGCACAGGGTGGCTTGCAGATGACAACAACCAATGCTCCGAAAGACAAGTTGATCACTCCTACCGCCGCACTTTCGTTTGGCCATTTCTTCACACCCGTTGTGGGCTTGCGCCTGCATGTCAACGCTTGGCAGTCGAAAAGTGGATTCAAAGACATTGACCAATATTACAAATGGAAATATGTCACTCCCGACCTTGACCTGATGATCAATCTCAGCAACCTCATCGGACGAAGCAAGGACCATGCGCTCAACCTGATCCTGCTCGGTGGTGCCGGTTTGAACTATGCCTGGGACAACGATGAGTTCCATGCGCTCAACTTGCCGACCACAGTTGCCCCGCTGGCGTGGAAAGACAACCGCCTGAGCCACAACATCCGTGCGGGTCTGAGACTGGAGACCAACATGCAGAAACCACTGGGCGTGAGCCTTGAAGTGAACGCCAACTCCCTCGACGACCGCTTCAACTCCAAGATGAGCAGCCGCGACGACTGGATGTTCACTGCCATGCTCGGACTGAGCTTTCGCTTCGGCCACAAAGTGCACAAGAAACCGGTGACCATCCGCGAGATCGAGGAGGAAATCGAGGAAGAGGTGCCAGAGACCATCACCGTGAAAGAAAAGCGCCCCATCACCAAGACCGAGAAGACCAAGCTCCACAAGGAGATCTTCTATGCCATCCGCGTGAGCGACAATGAGACACCGAGCGCCATCATGGAGCAGGTGGCCAAGTTCATGAAGGACAATGAAAACAGCACTCTCTACGTCGTGGGCTACGCCGACAAGGGCACTGGCAACGCACGCCTCAACCAGATGTATGCGCAGCGACGTGCCGAGACCTTCAAGAAAGACCTGGTCGAGCGGCATGGGGTCAATCCCGACCGCATCGTCACCGACTCGAAAGGCGACACCGTGCAGCCTTTCGCCGAGAACGACAAGAACCGCTGCGTAATCATCGACGCAGAGGGCACACGCACCTACACCGATTATGAGGAAGTGGACGTGCAGAAGCAGGTGATGAAAAAGGTGAAACGCATCGTCAAGCGCCAAGTGACCGAATAAGACATTTTTCCAAAACCATCAATCTACATTAGCCATGTCACATCTCTTGGATATCGCACCATTACCCTCTCCGATGCCTTCCGGATGCAGCCGGTGCTCGGGAAGCAACTTTGATCTCGATGACGTGAGTGTCGACACGCTCCGGCAGATAGTGCCCGACAGCGTCGCCGACAGCGCCGAGACGCTAAAAGACAGCCTCGCCTCCGTTCTGCCAACCGCTGGCGTCCCGGATGGTGGAAGCGATCCCTCGACGATGATGCTGGTGATCATCGCCGCTATCACGGCCATCGTGCTGCTGACAGTTTTCGCCCGCTCGAAATCACCGGCCAGCAACCGTTTGAAAACCCACTCCCTGCCATGCATCCTCATGGCCTGCCTCTGCCTGCCTTTCCTGACGGGATGCAACGACAAGGCCAAAGAGGAAAAGATGCCTAATATCGACTCTCTGGTCAATGCCAAAGTGGAGGAGCGGCTGAAAGAGAAAACCGAATCCGTTACGAAACAGGCCGAGGAGATCACCGAAAAGGCTGAAGAGGTGGACGACGAGGATGTGGAAGAGATGGTGGACGAGGATGAGGACGCTGGCAAGATTCCCATGAGCGGATTTATCGGTTCTTATCCCATCACCATGTATATCGACAACCTCTCCGAAGTCGACGAGGGTGACTATATCGGCTATTACTATTACGACGAAAGACCACAGTCGAAATTCGACCTGATCGTGGTGAAGTACGAAGCCATCAATACCAAAGGCTCGATGAACTTGATATTAAAAGAGTACTCGCCGAAGGGGGCTCATACCGGCACTTTCAACGGACAGTATGAATGCCGTGGCGATTACTATACCGGCACCTTCACCAACAGCAAGGGACAGAAATTCAAATTCAAGTTGAAATAAGCTGAAGCAGTCTTTCCCGATGGGAACCCAGCAAATATGAAAATGAGGCACGTGAGCGTTTTTCACGTGCCTCATTTCGTCTGCGGCTTCCTATCCGGACGTTCTACATACACCTTGTCCCAGTTGCGGAGCAATTCCTGATTCTTCTTCCGGGCTTTCTTGCTGAGCGGCTTCTTGCGGAACATCTCAAAAAAGTCAAACGACACACCTGACTTGGGAGGGGCATAAGCCGAAAGGTTTCTCGTGGCAAGTCCTGTCACCATCCCGATACCCGGTCGATCCTTACCCCACACGACGACCTCGCCCAGCCGATTCACCTTGGGCAACAGCCACAGGGTGTCACGGCATTCGCGCCGCTCAATTACACGGGTGAGGTAACTCACATGGGAGATCGTAGCACTGCTGAACGCTGAGTCAATACGCACACGTCCCTGATAGTCGGTGACGGCTACCTGTCCTTTGTCGGTATACACTTTCACGTCACGGATGGGCGTACCCGTTTCTTTGTCGATGATCACACAACTGGCTTGTGACCAGCCACAAACTCCGTTTGTAGCCATCACCAGCATCACCCAAGTGCGTAGAGAATGTGGAATAAGAGAGACCCGCATACTTTATGATTTTTACCTCCGTCTTTTCCGGAAGACCTCTGCAAAATTAAGCTTTTATCCACCACACGGCGATTTATTCCTTATCATTTATCATAAATTCAGAAATACCACGTTAACTTCATATAATTTTAAGTTAAAGAATGGCGAAAAGCAAAAATAATGGTACTTTTGCATTTCGGAGAACTAAATACATACATGATTCATGAAATACGGACTTGTGCTGGAGGGTGGTGCCATGAGAGGACTGTTCACCGCCGGAATACTGGATGTGATGATGGAGGAAAAGATTGATTTCGACGGCGTCGTGGGGGTATCTGCCGGCGCCGCCTTCGGTGTCAATTTCAATTCACGGCAACATGGGCGCCCCATCCGCTACAACAAGCGGTTTGCCCGCGACTGGCGCTACTGCAGCATGCGTTCATGGCTGACCACCGGCGACCTGTTCGGAGCGGATTTCGCCTACCACCAGGTGCCCAACATCTACGACCCTTTCGACAACGAGGCTTTCGAGACCAACCCCACGGAGTTTCACCTGGTCTGCACCGACGTGGAGACAGGACAGGCGGTCTACAAACGGTTGACGCAGGGGGGCGACGAGTGTTTCGACTGGGTGAGGGCTTCTGCCTCGATGCCCATGGTGTCGAAACCTGTCCACCTCGACGGGAAATGGCTGCTCGACGGCGGCGTTGCTGACTCCATCCCCTTGAAGTATTTCGAAAGGCAGGGCTTCGAGCGCAACGTGGTGGTGCTCACCCAACCCGAGGGTTACCAGAAAGAGCACAACAGGCTCATGCCCCTGCTTCGGGTGAGCCTGCGACACTATCCCAACATGATCAGAGCACTCGACCAAAGACACTTGATGTATAACGATCAACTGCGCTACGTCCGCCAAAGAGAACAAGAGGGCACGGCCTTGGTCATCCGTCCCGCCGCCCCACTGAGAATCGGACATATCTCCCACAAACCCGACGAGATGCAGGCCGTCTATGAAGAAGGCAGGAAAATAGGGAAAGAGAAAATCAGCGCCATCCGCGCCTTCCTCCATTCCTAAAAAACAGGGCCATTCACACCCCACCCCAAGACAAAATCCACAACCCCATGCCAAAAAATGTAGAGACGTCACACCGGGGCGTCTCCAAAACACCCCATGCCAAAAAATGTAGAGACGTCACACCGGGGCGTCTCCCGACTACCCCATGACCAAAATGTAGAGACGTCACATCGGGGCGTCTCCAAAACACCCCATGCCAAAAAATGTAGAGACGTCACACCGGGGCGTCTCCAAAACCCACCCACAAACAAAACCCCATGATCAAAAGAGACGCCCCAATGTGACGTCTCTACTCCACTAAATCCGAGGCTTCACATGATTCAAAAACCCACAAAACCATGACAAAAATGTAGAGATGTCCACGAAATCCGAGCCATCAGATGCTTCAAAAAGGCACAAAAAAAAATTGATTGTCTCACGACAACCAATCTTTATTAACCTTAATAATCTAATACCATGAAAAACACGATGCAAAGTTAGGCATTTCTCCGGGAAAAAAGAATTTTCCCTCAAAAAAGGCCTGTCTTTTAACATCAATTAAACTTTTCTCCGTCCCATTTCACTTTTCTTTGCACAAATATGGCATTTAATGCCTCTTTTTCCTTCTTTGTCGTCATAGGCGCAGAAAGTCGGAACGTAAGCGAATCCCCCTCCGGCGAGAGCTCTGCATAGAGCATCATGGGGTCTACCAACCGCTGGAGTTCATCATACCGCTCCACCGACATGGTGTCGGGTCGCTGCATCATGGCAGCCAAAGAAATGTCGGGGAGTTTTCCTGCTGAAGCGACGGGACGCCACTGGCTATCATAGAAAGAGATCGTGGATTCAGGTGCTTCGCCATAAAAGGTGCGCGACACACAGATCAGAGTGTCACCCTGAATGGTCGGAAGCAGCGAGAGTTGCATACGGCTGCTCTCACTGAGCCTGACATCGGCGAAAGTGGCGTTGAGCGAGTCGAGTGTGGTCGTTCCTTCCAGCAGGTTAAACGTCTCGGCCTTGACTCCCATCTGATAGAAGTCGACCATTTCGGTGCGCTTGGTCTTGTTGAGATAGAGCGCCATCGTGTCGGGCATACTCACCAAGTAGTCCCTCATCTGCTTCTGCGCAAACGACAGCGAAGCTGTAAACAGCAGCATGAGGGTGAGAGATATCTGTTTCATTTGATACGCTTTGTCTTGCGAAATGCAATCTTTGTCTTGTGAAATGCAATATTACGCAAAAAAAAACAAACCAGCAATAAAATGGCCCCAAAAAACATGGATTTCGGTATAAAAGGAATGAAAAGTTTTGATTTTTTTCGGAAATAGTACTACTTTTGCAACATGATATTCTATTTCTCAGGCACCGGCAACACCCTATGGGCTGCCCGTAGGATCAGCGAGGCGACGGGGGAGTCCTTGGTCTCCATGGCCTGCCCGGAGCCGGAGGAATGGCACGGCAAGCTCCAGGAGGGCGAGCGGATCGGTTTCTGCTTCCCTGTGCATGGATGGCGCCCACCGCAACTGGTGCGGGATTTCGTCAGGAGTTTTTCCATCCCCCACCCCGGCAGTCACTATTGCTGGATGCTCTGCACGGCAGGAGATGACATCGGGGAAACGGTGGAGATTTTCCGCAAAGACCTCTCCCACACGGGATTGCGTCTGAGCAGTGCTTTCTCACTGGAAATGCCCGAGAGCTATGTGGGACTGCCTTTCATGGATGTGGATCCTCTACAAAACGAGCAGCGCAAGAAAGCACAGGCCTCCGTCGAACTGCAACAACATATCGCAGTCATCATGCGACGCGGCGAGGGTGCCACACCACGTCACCTCAGCCGCTGGCCACGCATCAACAGCCGCCTCCTGGGAAGTGCCTTCGTGAGATGGCTGATCACCGACAAACCCTTCCGCGCCGACCCAGCGCGATGCCTGCGATGCGGGAAGTGTGCGAAGGCCTGTCCGGTGGACAATATCGTGGCTGCGCCACGCCAACTGCCTGAATGGAAGCACAACGGGCGATGCCTCACCTGCTTCGCCTGCTATCACCACTGTCCTGAGAATGCCATCGCCTACGGCTGGCGCACCAAAGGCAAAGGACAATACTACTACGATCGTCAAGCTACAACAAAATCATGATTATGAGAAGAATACTTTTTGCTATTTTGGGGATCATGACCACCCTCACCACGTGGGGCGTGGGAGCCTATCCCTTACCCGTCGACGTGAGGCAGAGCGATGGAACCACCCTGACTATCCTCCTGCATGGTGACGAGGACTTCCACTACTACACCACGTCCGACGGCGTGCTCCTGGTGCAACAGGATGGAGCCTACTACATCGGCGCGGTGGATGACATGGGACAACTCACCGCCACCAGACAACTGGCTCACAACCGTGAACTACGGACACCGCAAGAAAAGCAGTTGGCCGAGGCTCAGCAGCGCGAGACATTCCTGAATGCCGGCCGTGAGACTGCCGCCATCCATAAGGCCCGTCGCGAACCCATCGACGATACCGGCACCACCCTATTCCCCCATCAGGGCTCCCCCAAGGCCGTGGTGATCCTCGCCGAGTTCTCCGACACCACTTTCACCATAGAGAACCCCAAGCGCTCATTCGACGAATACTTCAACGCCACGACACCGCTGCCCGACCACGGATTCGGCGAGAACCAGAACGCATCGAGCGTACACCAGTATTTCAAGAACGTGAGTTTCGGACAATACGCCCCGACCTTCGACGTCTACGGCCCCGTCACACTGCCCAGTGCCCTCAAGACCTACGGCGGCACCAAGGACAGCGGCAAGGGCGAGCGCATGGACCTGCTCTTTCAAGACGCCTGCGCACTGATGAACGACAGCCTCGACTTCTCGCAGTATGACGCCGACAACGATGGCAACGTCGACCTCGTCATCATCATCTATGCCGGCTATTCCGAGGCGTTCAACGGCAACTCCCACGAATGTATCTGGCCCAAATCCGGCTCCACATCTGGCGGCACCTACGACGGCAAACGCGTCTCACGGTATGCTGTGGGAGCCGAACTGGTGGGCTTCCCCGGATGCTACTCCAGTGCTCCCTACAAGCGTATCCACGGCATCGGCGTGATGTGCCATGAGTTCTGCCACACCCTCGGCCTGCCCGACTTCTACCCCACCCTGCAGTCGTCCAAAGGCGACAACCAGGCCATGGAATACTGGAGCCTGATGGACTCCGGCAGTTACCTGATCAACAGCTATTCTCCCTGTGCCCTCACAGCCTGGGAGCGCGAAGCCTTCGGCTGGATCGACATCCCCACCCTCAACGAGAGTGGCAACCTGTCCATCAAGGCACTCGACGACGGGGGTACGGCCTACCGCATCCTCAATGACAACGACCCCGAAGGACGGGAATATTTCATCATAGAAAACATCCAGAACATCGGCCACAACTACCGTCAGAAAGGACACGGCCTGCTCGTTTACCATGTCGAATACGACCCGACGGCATTCTCCTTGTCGTCCAACGACGTCAACAACAATGTGGGGCATCCCCGCTTTACCGTCGTGCCAGCGGACGGCAAGCTCTTCTGCGCCTATAACGTGGGCAAGATCATCGACGGCGTGAAGATCACCAATTCCATCTTCTATGCCAACCTGGCCGGCGACCCCTTCCCCGGCACAGCGGGTATCACCGCCCTCAACGACACGATGGGCATCGTCAATTTCCAAGTCTATACTGGCGAGAAACTCAACAAAGCCCTCGACAACATCACCGAGGACCCCGATGACAACAGCAAAGGCAACGTGATCAACCTCTCCTACATCCATGATTTCGAACTTGGCATCACTACGCCAGAACTGACCGCCAAGGATAGCGACACCTCCATCTACACCATCGACGGCCGTATGGTTGGCAAGACCATGGACCGGCTGCCCAAAGGCATTTACATCCGCCAAGGCAAAAAAGTGGTAAAACTATAGGCCACGGCAACTCACCTTTCCGCTAAAAGGTTTCGCGAAGCCCATGTCAGGGCAAAGTTATCCATGGAAGCCCTGTGGCTGTGAGGGGGAGGGATCGACTCCCATTTTGTTCTGACGGATTTGCCGCTCGGTACCCTGAAAGGGTAACGGGCGGCAAGTTTTGTTCGGGCGGATTTGTAATCTTTGTTCGGACGGATTTGTCGCTCGGCACCCCGATAGGGTGACGCTTGGCTTGTCCAAGAATCCGGCCGCAACGAGTGTAAGCATTTGAAATGCGATTTTCTTTGTTCGGGCGGATTTGCAATCCAGCCGCAACGAGTATAAGCATTTGAAATGCGATTTTCTTTGTTCGGGCGGATTTGCAATCCGGCCGCATCGAGTATAAGCATTTGAAATGCGATTTTCGGATTACAAATCCTGATACTCAGAGCATCGGGATTTCAAATCCCGATGAACCAAAATGTCAAAGCCGATGAAACGAAGCGGCAAATCCCGATGAACTTTGTTCGGACGGATTTGCAATCCGGCCGCATCGAGTATAAGCATTTGCAATGCGATTTTCGGATTACAAATCCTGATACTCAGAGCATCGGGATTTCAAATCCCGATGAACCAAGAACCAAAACGACAAAGCCCGATGAACTTTGTTCGGACGGATTTGCAATCCGGCCGCAACGAGTATAAGCATTTGAAATGCGATTTCGGATTACAAATCCTGATACTCAGAGCATCGGGATTTCAAATCCCGATGAACCAAGAAAATCCCGATGAACCGAAACGGCAAATCCCGATGAACCGAAATGTCAAAGCCCGATGAACGAGCGACAAATCCTGGGGTGCGACGATATCGAGATATTCGACACCCCGAATCTAATACTCCTCCGATCCGCTCCGTCCTCCCCTCCGATCCGCTCCATCCTCCCCCATGATTTGCTCCGTCACGTGATACGCCGTTCTCAGGATTCACTCCGTCCTGTGATACTCCCCCCCCCATGATTCACTCCGTCACGTGATACGCCATCCTCAGGATTCGAAAACTCCGTCTCATGCTTCGCGCGCGCGTATTTGTGTGAGTTTTTTATTTTTATTTCTTCTTTAGGGGGTGCAGGGGGATTTTCTTCTTTCTTTTTCTTTTGTTGTTCTGCGACGTAACAATCCGTCACATCTGTGCTTTCTTCACGCCCTGAATACGTGCTTTTCAGAGGAAAAGCCTGCTGAAAAGGGTCAAAAAAGCCCTTTTCCCTGATTTTTCCGTCACATTCTCGGTTTGAGGCGTCACATTCCCAGTTGGGAGCGTAACATTCCAGCCCTGGAGCGTGACATTCTTGCTTTGGAGCGTAACATTCTTGCTCTGGAGCGTAACATTCCCGGTTGGGAGCGTAACATTCCCGGTTGGGGGCGTAACATTCCCCACCCGAAAAAAGATAATTTGATCGTTCATGTCGGTATAGTTTAAAATGACAGGACAAAGATACGATCATCATACCTCAATAGGCATGTCATTTTAATGAAAACAGGTATGTTCAAACCAAGACAAAGTGCCCCAACGGGACAGCAAGCACCTAACCCAGGGCAACGCCCCGGGAGCCATGCCAAAGGAATATGCGTTATGAAAGGGCGAAAACCTTTATTTGCGATAGAATTTCAGGATCAAGTTATGGTCAATCAGAGGATTGTCAGAAATCTCCGTCCATTCCATCCTGTCTTTCGAAAAGCTCACCACCTCAAACACATAGACCGTCTGACCAAAATAGCTTTCTGTATTCATGAGACTCAGGGTGACACGGTTGTCATTGACGGTGTACCTGAATGATTTCATACTAGAAGGACCACAGCCTGTTCCATCTGCGTTGAAGGTGAAGTCCCACATATCTGTCGTATCACAGAAACTGGAATGATGATGATGGCTGGCCATCCAATGCCCAACAATCTTTAATGGATGAACCACATCACGGTCGTTATCGCTGCTACAGCCGACGAGAACCATCATGCCCAGCAGGGCCACCAGTATCTTTTTGATCATCATGCGTATGTTATGAAAAACGTATTGTTATAGCTAACACTCATCATTATAACACAAAAAGACAACAATCCTTGCATGAAACTGCGAGAAAAATGTAACAATTCCCCAAATGCATGTGAAAACCACGATAATGCAGACGGAAACCACGATAATGCAGGCAAAAAGCCCCCGGCCAGTCATACACTTGGTCGGGGGCTTTCCCTATGAACTGTGACGCTTGACTTGTCCAAGAATCAGGCCGCATCGGATGTTGGCATTTGCAATGCGCTTTTCGGATTACAAATCCTGATACTCAGAGCATCGGGATTACAAATCCCGATGAACTTGAGAACAAAGGCATCGGGATTACAAATCCCGATGAACCAAACGGCAAATCCCGATGAACCAAACGGCAAATTCCGATGTGCCGAGCGGAACGACCTATCGCGGCTTACAGATCAAACTTCCAACCGAAGTTGAGCATGAACAAGCCGTTCTTGTTGTCCTTCTCACCGAAGATCTTGTTCTTGTTGACCTTGGACACTCCGATGTTGTAGGTGGCACCGAGCACGAAATGGCTCTTGGTCTCGTATGAAATGCCGACAGGAATGCTGAAATCCACCTTGTTGCAGTCGTCCTCGACATCCACAGAGGTTTTTGTCGTCACATCATGGCCAGCCAGGACGGTCTTGACTCTCATGCTGACATCAGCACTGGTCAGGAATCCTGCCTGGACACCTGCCTTCAGAGCCAAACCTTTTAACACGTAGAAATTGGCCACGAGGGGTACGTTGAGGTACGACAGACTCACCTGCGGATCTCTGTATTTGATATTATCAGCGTCCGTGTAATCCTTCCATTCAGTTCCTTGGTTGGAGCGGTTGACACCCAGCGACACACCGAGCCATTTTGTGGCCTGGTATTCCACATCCAGTCCGTACATGGAGGCTCCGGCATACTGAGTATCCAGCGACACGCCTTCGTTCATGGGGATGCTCTCCATATTCGTCATCGTCGAGGCACCAAACCCAAACTTGATCTGCATAGACCACGTTCCGGGATCATACTGGGCTTTGGCGCCCAGAACGGCCATCATCATCATGGCCATAAAAACAATTCTCTTCATTTTCAGTTTTTTTTAAAAGAAACATTAATTCTCAATTATCGGAAACCCACCGTTTGACTGGTGGATTCAGTAGACCCGCTCGCCGAAGATGGTGGTACCGACACGCACCAGCGTGCTCCGGCACTCGCAGGCGATGGGATAGTCGTGACTCATACCCCAGCTGCGCTCGCAGAAATACGCAGCGTCGGCGAAATATTGTGCCTTCACCTCATCGAAGAAATCGGCTGCGAGCGTCATCTCACGGCGTATCTGCTCTTCGTCGTCGACAAACGAGGCCATCATCATCACCCCGCAGATGCGCACATGTGACAACGTGCGCCACTCGCCTTCGGCAAGAAGTTGGCGGCAGTCGTCGAGGGTAAGCCCGTATTTGGTCTCCTCGGCTGCGATATGAAGTTCAAGGAGCACGTCGATAACCCTCCCGCATCTTGCGGCCTGCCGGTCGATCTCACGGAGCAGACGGATGGAGTCGACCGCCTCGATCATGGTGATGTAAGGAGCGATGTATTTCACCTTGTTGGTCTGGAGATGACCGATGAAATGCCACTGGATGTCGGAGGGGAGCGCCGCATGCTTGACCTGCAGTTCCTGCACATGGCTTTCGCCAAAGATACGCTGCCCCTCTTGGTAAGCAGACATGATGCTTTCGGCGGGGTGATATTTGCTCACCGCTACGAGCCGCACGCCCTTCGGCAGCGTGTCGAGCACCTGATGCAGACGGATGGCTGTCTGGTCCATATCCTTACGCTTCTGTGGCAGGCTCTTTCACGGCATCCTGTGCCTTATGCTCAAAGACATCCATGATCTGGGTCTCAGCCAGACTGGCGATGACGTATTCGATGAGCGTGGTGCCCATCACCTCCTCGATGTGCTTCACGGCGACGGGAAGCGTAGCAGCCTGCACGAGGTAGTAGACGTTGGAGCGCTTTTCCTTCTGTGTCTTCTCATCGATGGTGATGAATTGCAGTTTGGCTTTATACCACCGGTCGTCGGCATCGGCCTCACTGAAGAAGATCTCCTTGTAAGTGGCTTTCTTGATGTCGGACACCTCGAACTCGCCGCTGATATAAGACGACATCTCGTCGGTGATAGAGGACTCCGCCTCGGTAAAGCTCAGGGCATCAACGACATATTGTTCGGTCACTTTCTTCTGGAGTCCGTCCTCCATGGTCTTCTCATAACGTATCTTGGTCTCAAACCAATCGGCTGTTCTTGATCTCATTTTGTTTAGAATTTTGGATTATCTTGTATCGGGGCACAAAATTACGAATAAGCCGGCGAAACGCCAAATTTATTCGCCTAATTTGTATTTTTCCATACATTCCACCATCTGTCGGGCGGCCTGGTCGGGAGCGCCTGTCTCACCGATTTTCCGGCGCATCGCGGCATAGCCGTCGAGCATCACCTCCCGGCCCTTGTTGCCCGGGAGGATCTGACGGAGTTCACGGAGCATCCGCTCGATGGTGAAAGTCTCGAGCACCAGTTCGGGCACCACTTCCTTGTCGGCGATGAGATTGACCAGCGAGACATATTTCACCTTGAGCAAGAAACGGCGGAGGAAACCATAAAGACGCCCCATGCGCAGAGCGTAGCACACCACCTGCGGCACCCCGAAAAGGGCAGTCTCCAGTGTCGCCGTCCCACTCGTCACGAGGGCGGCGGTGGCATGCGAGAGGAGTGCGTAGGTGTCGCCATGCACCATGCGCAGTTCGCTCCCCGCCACCAAAGTCTGATAAAAAGCATCGTCGACGGAGGGGGCACATGCCAGCACAAACTGGTAATCGGGGTATTCCCCGATAGCTTTCATCATCCGCGGGAGATTGTCTCTGATCTCCGTCTGCCGGCTACCAGCCAGTAGGGCGATGATGGGTTTTCCGGAGAGGTTGTTGCGCTGGCAGAACTGTAAGAATGTTTCATTATAATCTTTTTGAAATTCCGCCACCTCATCTGCCGTGGGATTGCCCACATAATGGATGGGGTATCCATGCTTCTGCTCATAGAAAGGCACCTCGAAAGGCAAGATGGAGAAGAGTTCATCGACATCGCGCTTGATGTTCTTGATACGATGCTCCTTCCACGCCCATATCTTGGGCGAGATATAATAGAACACCTTGGCCAGACGCTGCTGGTGCACAAACTTTGCGATACTGAGATTAAAGCCCGGGTAGTCGACCAGGATGACGACATCAGGGTGCCACTGCTGAATATCAGATTTACACAGAGCCATGTTCTTGAAGATGGCAGGCAAATGGGTCAGCACGGTGACGAACCCCATGTAAGCCGTATCCTTGTAATGCCTCACAAGCGTACCTCCCTCGGCGGCCATCAGGTCGCCGCCGAAGTAGCGGAATGCGGCACTTTTGTCAGCTTTTTTCAGCGCTTTCATCAAGTGTGAGGCATGCAGGTCGCCACTGGCCTCACCCACGATCAGATAATATCTCATAGTCTACTTGGAAGAAGGAGTGATGGCGTCGAAATCCCACGATTTCATCTGCTCCAACATGGGGTAGTTGGTCACGTCGTATTGCGTGGGGGTGATGGCCACATAGCCATGTGTGAGCGCCCAGTTGTCGGTGTCCTCAGCCTCCGGCTCGTCATTCCGGTAACTGCCCACCATCCAGTAATAGTCATACCCCCTGGGATGACGCTCCTTGACGCACTCGTCATACCAGGTGCCGTGTGCCATGCGGCAGACCCGTACCCCCTGAAATGCAGCCAACGGGAAGTTCACGTTCAGGCAGACGCCCTTAGGGAGGCCCTCGGCCAGCACCTTGGCAGTGATCATCCGCACATAAGGCCGGAGGGGTTCGAAATCAGCGTCATCCCGATGGTCGCAGAGGGAGAAAGCCACAGAGGGAATGTATTTCATGCATCCCTCCAAGGTCACCCCCATCGTCCCGGAATAGTGGGTGTTGACAGAAGCATTGTCGCCATGGTTGATACCCCCGATGACCATATCCGGCAACCTGTCGGTGAAAAACTGGTTGAGGGCCAGTTTCACGCAGTCGACAGGAGTACCGTTTGACGACCATACCTCCAGTCCCTCCTCCTTTCTTCGCTGCTGCAGGCGCAAAGGTTCCGTGGCCGAGAAGGCGCACGAGAATCCCGACCTCGCCGATTCGGGAGCGCACACGAAGATGTCGGCCATGTCGCGGATCATGTCGACGAGGCAGTTGATGCCTTTGGCCATATAGCCGTCATCGTTGGAAATAAGTATTAACGGTCTCTTAAAATTCATAAATAACCTTTAGTTTTGGCTGCAAAAGTACGAAAAAAGGTTTAAAATACATGATTCTCGCATAAAATATGTAACTTTGCAGTCAATTTACGATTTTAGAAAGTAGCAAATGGGAAAAATCATAGCATTAGCCAACCAGAAAGGCGGTGTAGGCAAGACCACCACCTCGATCAACCTCGCCGCCTCGCTGGCGACGTTGGAGAAGACCGTGCTCGTCATCGACGCCGACCCACAGGCCAACGCATCGAGCGGACTGGGCGTGGATGTGAACACCCTGGAGACCTCTCTTTATGAGTGTCTGATCGGCGAGTGCGGCGTGAAAGATGCCATCTATACCACCGACATCGAGGGACTGGACATCATCCCCAGCCACATCGACCTTGTGGGTGCCGAGATAGAGATGCTCAATATCGACAACCGCGAGAAAGTCATCACCAAACTGCTCGCTCCCATACGCGACGAATACGACTACATCCTCATCGACTGCTCTCCCTCACTGGGACTGATCACCGTCAATGCACTCACCGCCGCCGACTCGGTCATCATCCCCGTGCAGTGCGAGTATTTCGCCCTTGAGGGCATCGGCAAACTGCTCAACACCATCAAGATCATCAAGAGCAAGCTCAACCCGCGGCTGGAGATCGAGGGCTTCCTGCTGACGATGTACGACAGCCGCCTGCGCCTGGCCAACCAGATTTACGACGAGGTGAAACGCCACTTCCAGGAACTGGTGTTCAAGACCGTCATCCAGCGCAACGTGAAACTCAGCGAGAGTCCGAGTCACGGCCTGCCCGTGATCCTCTACGACGCTGAGAGCACCGGCAGCAAAAACCACCTGGCCCTGGCCAAGGAAATCATCAGCAAGAACAGCTGAACCGCTCCCACACGAGAAAAAGACAGCAATGGAAAAAGCGCGGGCAGCAGTACCCGCTAACGAAAAGCGAACACACGACAATGGCAGTAAAAAAGAAATTCAACGCCCTGGGCAGGGGACTCGACGCCCTGATCTCCACCGATGAGGTAAAGCCGCAGGGCAGCAGCACCATCAACGAGATACCCCTCGACCAGATCGAGGCCAACCCCAACCAACCCCGCAGGGAATTTGACGAAGAGACGCTCCGCGAACTGGCCAACAGCATCCGCGAACTGGGCATCGTGCAGCCGATCACGCTCAGGCAGACCGGTAGCGAGCGCTTCCAGATCGTAGCCGGCGAACGCCGCTGGCGCGCCTCGCAACTGGCCGGGCTCAGCACCATCCCCGCCTACATCCGCACCATCGACGACGAGAGCGTGATGGAGATGGCCCTGGTGGAGAACATCCAGCGCGAGGACCTCAATGCCATCGAGATCGCCCTCGCCTATGCCCACCTGCTGGAACAAGAGGGTATGACCCAGGAGAAGGTGGCCGAAAGGGTCGGCAAGAGTCGTGTGGCCGTGGCCAACTACCTGAGGCTGCTCAAGCTCCCCGCACAAGTGCAAATGGCCCTGCAGAAGCGGACCATCGACATGGGGCACGCCCGCGCCCTGCTCTCCCTCGACAGTCCGACACAACAGCTGCAACTCTTCGAGGCCATCCAGCGCAACGGCTCCTCCGTGCGCCAAGTGGAGGACATGGTGAAGAAAATCAAGAACGGGGAGACCGTAGACCTCAACGGCAAGAAAACAGGTGCCTCCAACCGGCTGCCCGAGGAGTTCGACATCCTGCGCCAGCAACTGGCCAGTTTCTTCCACACCAAGATCACACTTAACATCGCTCCATCGGGCAAAGGAAAGATCAGCATACCTTTCTCCAACGAAGAGGAACTGGAGCGCATCATGAGCCTGCTCGACAACCTGAAGAAAAACTGACGTGGCAGTGAATATCCGCAAAAGACTCCTCAGAAGCATTCTCCTCGCCGTGATGCTGGCGACCACTGCCATCCAGGGCAGCGCACAGGTGGACAGTACCCGGGTGACCCTTCCCCCGGAAGGGGCGGAAACGGACACGCTGCTGACCCCTATGCTCGACGACATGGTGATAGCGACCGACTCGGCTGAGTTGAAGGCAGCCTCCCTGCTGTCAGCCGACTCCCTGCCCGGCAAACGTCAGAAACGCGACTGGAGCACTTGGCGTCCCAATCCCCAGCGCGCCCTGTGGCTCGCCGTCGTACTGCCTGGAGCCGGACAGATCTACAACCGGAAATACTGGAAACTGCCCATCGTCTACGGAGGATTCGTCGGATGCATCTATGCCCTGCAGTGGAACAACCAGATGTACCGCGACTACTCGCAGGCCTACCTCGACATCGTGGACGATGACCCCACGACACAGAGCTACAACCAATTCATGCACCTGGGCAGACGCATCGAGACCGCCAATGACATCAAACGCTACTCGGAGCTCTTCAAGAAGCGCAAAGACTACTACCGCCGCTACCGCGACCTGAGCTTCTTCATCCTGGTGGGGGTCTATGCCCTCTCCGTCATCGACGCCTATATCGATGCCTCTCTTTCTGATTTCGACATCAGCAAAGACCTCACCATGAGGGTCTCGCCGGCTGTCATCAACAGCAACAGCAGCCGCAACCCTCTGAAATCAAGCGCCCTCGGACTGCAATGCAGCCTCACCTTCTGAAGAGGTGCGCCCCCTACTACCCCAAACCTCAAAAAAGAAAAGACAACCCAATGAAGAAAACCCAACTGACCCTTATCGCCATCCTGCTGACCTGTGGCCTCGGCCAAGTGTCGGCCCAGATCCATGAAGACTACGAGATCCTGTTCACCGACGATGAGGGGAAGCAAGAAATCATCGAAGTGCCTGAGGGCATGACCGACTACGTTTCCGCCGTCGACAGCCTGCTGATGCTCTTCCACGACAGCGCGCTCACCATCGATGACGCCTGCGAGTCGAGCGACGAGAATCCCTACTACAGCGACGAGGTGATCGCCGAGCGCCTCCGCCGCATGCCCAACAGCATCGAGATGCCTTTCAACTCCGTGGTCAGATCGTTCATCGACCGCTACACCAACCGCATGCGCCGCTCGGTGAGCGTCATGCTCGGCACATCCAACTTCTACATGCCCATCTTCGAGCAAGCCCTGGAGTCGTATAACGTGCCCCTCGAACTGAAATACCTGCCTGTGATCGAGTCGGCCCTCAACCCCAAAGCCGTGTCAAGGGTGGGCGCCACCGGACTCTGGCAATTCATGCTCGCCACCGGCAAGCAATACGGACTGCGCGTCAACTCCCTCGTCGACGACCGGCGCGACCCGATACGGGCGTCGTATGCCGCCGCACGCTACCTGCGCGACCTCTACCGCATCTTCGGCGACTGGACACTGGCCATCGCCGCCTATAACTGCGGTCCCGAAAACGTCAACAAAGCCATCCGGCGGAGCGGAGGCAGCATGGACTACTGGAAAATCTATCCCTACCTGCCCTCCGAGACCCGTGGCTACGTGCCCGCCTTCATCGCCGCCAACTACGTGATGAACTACTACTGCGAGCACAACATCTGCCCGATGCTCACCAACCTGCCTGAGCACACCGACACCGTGGTGGTCGACAAAAACGTCTCGTTCGCCTCCATCTCCAAGTTCTGCGACATCGAAGTCAGCATGCTGCGCGACCTCAACCCGCAATACCGGCGCGACCTGGTCAACGGACTCACCGAGCCCTCGACCATCCGCATGCCGCTCGCCTCTATCAACAAATTCCTCGAGCAGCAAGACAGCATCCTCAGCTATGACGCCATGCACACCGGCGAGCACCGCACCTATGTGGCCGTCGACGAGAGCAAGCCGAAAGCCACCTCACACCGATCCTCAAGCAGTTCGCAACGGTCCTACACCAGCAGGTCGGGGCGCAACGGCAGCCAATCTTCCCGATACGGCAGGAGCAGCAAAAGCAGCAGCGCCGCCGCCACCTCTACCAGCAAGAGGAAAAGAGGCCGAAGAGGCTGACAACACACAAAAACCACGTATCTATGGACGAGATCAATCAAAAAGCCAAAGAAGCCGAGCATGAAACCGATGACGACAGAATGGTCGACGAGGCCTACCAAAGACTGCTCAACAGCTACCTCTCCTCACCCCACCGCAAGAAGGTAGACATCATCAACAAGGCTTTCCACTTCGCACGCCAAGCACACAAAGGCGTGAGACGTCTTTCTGGCGAACCCTATATCATGCACCCCATCTCCGTGGCGCTCATCGCCTCCGAGGAAATGGGACTCGGCTCCACGAGCATCTGCTCAGCCTTGCTCCACGACGTGGTGGAGGACACCGACTACACCGTGGAGGATATCGAGACCATCTTCGGACAGAAAATCGCACAAATCGTCGACGGACTGACCAAGATCTCGGGCGGCATCTTCGGCGACAAAGCCTCCGCGCAAGCCGCCAACTTCAAGAAACTCCTGCTCACCATGAGCGACGACATCCGTGTGATCCTCATCAAGATCTGCGACCGCCTGCACAACATGCGCACACTGAGCAGCCAGCCCGCTAACAAGCAATACAAGATTGCCGGCGAGACCCTGTACATCTACGCACCCCTGGCCAACCGACTGGGACTCAACAAGATCAAGAACGAACTCGAGGACCTCAGCTTCAAATACGAGCACCCCACGGAGTATGAGAACATCAAAAACAGGCTCGCCACCACCGAGCAGACGCGCAACATCCTGTTTGAGGAGTTCACCGCTCCCATCCGGGAGGCCCTCGACAAGATGGGCATGCAATACGAGCTCAGGGCACGCATCAAAGCCCCCTACTCCATCTGGATGAAGATGCAGAACAAGAACGTCACGTTCAAGGAGATCTACGACATCCTCGCCGTGAGAATCATCTTCACGCCCAAAAGCCTGGAGACCGAGATCGACGAGTGCTTCAAGATCTACGTGGCCCTGACCAAAATCTACGTATCACACCCCGACCGCATGCGCGACTGGCTCAACCATCCGAAAGCCAACGGATACCAGGCGCTCCACGTCACTCTGATGTCGAAACAAGGACAGTGGGTGGAGGTGCAGATCCGCTCGCAGCGGATGAACGAGATCGCCGAGCAGGGCTTCGCCGCACACTGGAAATACAAGGCCGGAGAAGTGGCTGAGGACAGCGAACTGAGCAACTGGCTCCATACCATCAAGGAGATCCTCGACGACCCGCAGCCCGACGCCATGGACTTCCTTGACACCATCAAGCTCAACCTCTTCGCCTCGGAGATCTTCGTCTTCACACCGAAAGGAGAAATCCGCACGATGCCTTCGGGATGCACAGCACTCGACTTCGCCTTCCAGATCCACACATTCCTCGGCAGCCATTGCATCGGAGCCAAGGTGAACCACAAACTCGTGCCCCTGAGCCACCGCCTGCAAAGCGGCGACCAAGTGGAGATCCTGACCTCAAAGTCGCAGCACGTGGACCCCTCCTGGATCAATTTCGCCACCACAGCCAAGGCCAAAGGAAAGATCCAGGCCATCCTGCGGCGCAACGACCGCGAGATCCAGAAAGCCGGAGAGAACACGCTCCGCGAGTTCCTGGAGAATCATGGCCTGGAACTCACCACTTCTGCCATCGACCGCCTGTGTGAGTTCCACGACATCCAAAAGCCTGAGAAATTCTTCCAGGCACTGGGCAACAAGAACATCATCCTCGGCGACAAAGACATCGACGAACTCCTCGAGCGCAAGCAGAAAGGATCGCAGAAGACAGGATGGCGCAGACTCGTACCCTTCCTCAACTCCGAGAAGAAAAAGGAGAAAGATACCAACAAGGCTGAAGAGGCCAGCGAACCCTTCGTCGTGCCCAAGGACTTCAACCGCAAGAAGCCTTTCTTCATCAACGACGGCAATATCGGACGACTTTTCTTCCCCAAATGTTGCCGGCCCATCCCAGGCGACGACATCCTCGGGTTCATCGACAACAAAAACCACCTGGAGATCCACCGGCGCGACTGCGACGTGGCTGCCAAACTGAAATCCAGTTTCGGCAACCGCATCATCGATGCCAAATGGGACATGCACCGGCAGACCTTCTTTGACGCAACCATACACATGACCGGCATCGACCGCATCGGTCTGCTCAACGAGGTGACAGGTGTCATCTCCAGTCAGCTGAACGTCAACATGCAGAAACTCATCGTCACCTGCAACGACGGCATCTTCGACGGCACCATCGAACTCAAAGTGTACGACCGCCACGAAGTGCAGGTCATCATCGATGCCCTCAAGGATATCAGCGACCTCAAGGAAATCCAGCAAATCGTATAAAATCCAGAAATCGTGTAAAATCCAGCAAATCGTATCACAATCCAGAAATCGTAACACAATCTACTTATAAAACGTGAAAAACTATGAAACAAATGATGCTGATCCTGGCACTGCTCTGCTCATGCACCGCAATGAATGCCAAAAGCTACGACAATCCCGACACCATCGTCGTGGCACGCGACGGGACAGGGGAATTCCGCACCGTCGGTGAAGCCGTGGAAGTATGCCGCGCCTTCATGGAATACCACAAAGTGATCTTCGTCAAGAAAGGCACCTACAAAGAGAAAGTGATCATCCCCTCGTGGCTCGACAACATCGAGATCCTCGGCGAGGATGCCGAGAGCACCATCATCACCTACGACGACCATGCCAATATCCGCATGGAAGGGACGGAGAAGGGCATGGGCACCTTCCGCACCTACACCATGAAAATCGAAGGCAATGGCATCACGCTGAAAAACATCACCATCGAGAACAACTCCGCCCGCCTGGGACAGGCCGTGGCCCTGCATACCGAGGGCGACCGGCTCTGCTTCATCAACTGCCGCCTGCTGGGGCACCAAGACACGGTCTATACGGGTAAGGCCGGCACACGCCTCTACTTCACCCACTGCTACATCGAGGGAACCACCGACTTCATCTTCGGCCCGTCGACAGCATGGTTTGAGGACTGCACCATCAAGAGCAAAGCCGACTCGTATGTGACAGCCGCCTCCACACCCAAGGACGTGGAATACGGCTATATCTTCAACCGCTGCCGCCTCGTCGCCGACGAGAACGCCCAAAAGGTGTATCTGGGCCGCCCTTGGAGGCCTTACGCGTATACCTTATTTATGAATTGCGAGCTCGGCAAGCACATCGTGCCCGCCGGTTGGCACAACTGGGGCAATACCGACAATGAGAAGACCGCCCGCTATCTGGAATACAACAACACCGGAGAAGGTGCCCTGAAAGACGGCAGAGCCAGTTGGAGCCGACAGCTCACCAAGAAAGAGGCGGCCGCCATCACCAAGGAGCGCGTTTTTTCTCAGAAAAGCGACTGGATGCCTGTCCTGTAAAAGTTCTTTGCGAAGCAGTCATAAGCTGTATGCGTTGAGACGCCCCAATGTGTTAAAATGTAGAGACGTCACATTGGGGCGTCTCCCATCCACATCCCCGGCAACAAGAAAAAGAGACGCCCCAATGTGACGTCTCTACAACAACGGAGCGGACTGTTAACGCCTTTTAATTTTCTTTAATTTTTTAGAAAATTCAATAAAAAATTCATGCGGACAAAAGAATTGTTCGTAATTTTGAACAATAAGAATACAAGTAAATACTTTTTTTATGTTATGAGTGCTATCAACTGTGAAGTCCATAGCACTTTTTTTTGCGAAACAGGCGCGCATCACCCCAACAAACTACGTACCTAAGAAACGGATATTACCTAACAACATTTAAGTATAACTAAAACAAACGTTTATGTATCAATCCATCAAAAGAGCCACTATGGCTTTATGCTTGAGCCTGTGCTGCTTTTGGGCATTCGCCCAGAAGACCATCACGGGTACTGTTACAGACGCGACAGGCGACCCGCTCATCGGTGCCACCGTCTCTCTGGGAGGATCAAACGGTGTGATCACCGACATCGACGGCAACTTCACGTTGCAGGATGTCAGCACCGGAGCGACCCTCACGGTCAGCTACATCGGTTATCAGACCAAGACCGTGAAGGTAGGCAACCAGAACAACTATGCCATCACCCTCGAGGCAAACGACAAGTCACTCGACGAAGTGGTGGTGATCGGTTACGGCACCGTGAAACGCCGCGACCTGACCGGAGCCGTCGCCTCCGTGACAGGTGAGACACTCGCCAAGAACCCGGTATCTAACGTAGCCCAAGCCCTTCAGGGCCAGCTTCCTGGTGTGTCGGTCATCTCACAGGATGGTCGTCCAGGAGCCACCATGTCGATCAGGGTGCGTGGCGGTGGGTCCATCACCCAGTCGAATGAGCCGCTCTACGTGGTCGACGGTGTCATCACCGGACGTATCGACGACATCCCCGCCGACGACATCGAGACCATCGACGTGCTGAAAGACGCCGCTTCCACCGCCATCTACGGTGCCAGTGGTGCCAACGGTGTAATCCTCATCACGACCAAGAGTGCGAAGGAAGGCAAGACCCAGGTGAAGTACAACATGTACTACCAGCTCAAGGAGAAGCCCGACCAGCTCGACGTGCTCGACCCCTACGACTACGTGCTGCACACCTGGAGCTACGCCACCGCTTACGGTGAGTCGTATGGCGACAACGTGGCCAAATACTTCGGACTGGGCTCCAAATACGGCAACCACCTCAACGAGTACAAGAGCATGAAGACCCACAACTGGGTGGATGACCTGATGGACAGCTCAAATACTTGGAACCACGACCTCTCACTGAGTGGAGGTACCGAGCGCACCAAATACCGTGCTTCCGTCAACTACATGAACGACAACGGCACCCGTATCAACACCGGTTTCCGTCGCTGGAACGCCAGCTTCAAGTTCTCGCAGGACATCACCAAGAACCTGAAGTGGGACGCCGACGTGCGCTACAGCGAGATGCGCTTCCGCGGAACCCGTTTCAACACCGCCACCTCGGCCTACCAGTTCCGCCCTGTCGACAACCCCCTGGGTGCTGACGCCGACCCCTCGCAGATGGGACAGGGCTCCACATTCGTGGAGTACTCACGCAACCCGCTCGACTACACCAAGAACTACGACCAGTATACCGACATCAACCGTCTGAGAGTGAACACCGGACTGACCTGGAACATCATCAAGGGCCTTATCGCCAAATCCGAGATCTCGCTCATGCGCGGATGGCAGGAGCGCCGCACCTGGGACGGCGGACAAGGCGACCAGGGCTACAGCTCAGCACAGCTCTACAAGAACAACAGCTACAGCGTCCGCTGGTCGAACACGTTGAACTACAACGTACAGGGACTCGGCGAAGACCATAGCCTCGGTTTCCTCGTGGGTTACGAGATGCTGGCCGACAAGTCCAACTACAACACCATCTACGGCTACGGCTATCCCGCTGAGTTCACCATGGACCAGGCATTCGGTATGATCAACTTCACCGGCAAGACCAAGGGCAGCGAGGGACTCGACAAATTCGAGAACGTCATCGGCGAGCCCAAGCACGTGATGTCCTACTTCGGCCGTATCAACTACTCCTACTTAGGCCGCTATCTGCTCACCGCCACATTCCGCGCCGACGGTTCTTCACGCTTCGCGCCCAACAAGCACTGGGGTTACTTCCCCGCCGCAGCCGCTGCATGGCGTATCTCCGACGAGGCATTCATGGAGGGCACACGCGACTGGCTCGACAACCTGAAGCTGCGTCTCTCGTATGGTACTTCCGGCAACGACAACATCAACGCCGCCCTCTGGCGTGAGACCTGGGTATCGAAGACCATCAGTGTCGACGGTGTCAACAAGGTCGTCTTCGAACCGGGAGAGATGATGAAGAACCCCGACCTGAACTGGGAGACCACCACCTCACGCAACCTCGGTCTCGACTTCGGATTCCTCAGAGGCAAGTTCCGCGGCAGTCTCGACTTCTACTGGAACACCACGAAGGACATTCTCATGAAAGTGCCTATCGACCCCTCCACGGGCTACAGCTACCAGTACCAGAACGTAGGCCAGACCTCCAACAGAGGTATCGAGTTCTCCCTCTTCTACGAGGCCGTGCGCACCAAGGACTTCGGACTGAGCTTCAACCTCACCTACAACTACAACAACAACATGGTGGACAAGATCAATCCCGACCTCGACCTCAACCCCGACACACACACCGGCTGGGGCTCCTCCATGCGCAAGCCTTTCTACGACTACATCATCCGTCCGGGCTATCCTGTAGGTACCATCCAGGGCTTCAAGAGCGCCGGATACTACACCCTCGACGACTTCGACTACAGCGACGGTGTCTATACCCTGAAAAAGGGTGTGCCCGACATCAAGAGCATAGTCAACTATCCTGCCGACGCCTTCAAGGGCCACAAGGCTGATGGCCAGACAGCATTCCCCGGCATGGTGAAATTCGAGGATGTGGACGGCAATGGAGTCGTCGACGACAGCGATGCCACCGTCATCGGCAAGACACAGCCCCACCACACCGGAGGTTTCAACATCAACGGCAACTACAAGAACCTCGACTTCTCGCTGGGCTTCACTTACCAGCTCGGCGGCAAGGTGTACAATGCCAATGCCATGCACGACATGATGGGTGACAAGGACAACAGTCTGGGTGCCAACCGTCTCGACATCGTGAAGGACTGCTACCGCATCTACGACATCGACGCCAGCGGCAACATCTTCGCTGTGACAGAGCCCGCAGCCCTGGCAGCGCTCAACGCCGGTGCCAAGTACGCCCTTCCCTATTCTGAGTATGGTCTTGCCTCCTCAGAGTTCATCGAGGACGCCTCCTACCTGCGCCTGAACACCCTGACCATCGGCTACACCTTCCCCAAGACCTGGCTCGCTCCCGTGGGCATCAACAACGTGCGCGTCTACTTCACCGGAGCCAACCTCTTCTGCATCACAGGCTACAGCGGTCTTGATCCTGACGTGAACACCAACCCCACCGCCGGTGGCGACGGTTTCCCGACTCCCTACTACGACTATCAGGCTTATCCCAAGACCCGTTCCTACACCTTTGGAATCAACGTAACTTTCTAATCAATCAAGGAGAATCAACATGAAAAAAATACTATATATCACATTATGTGCGGCTGGCGTGTTGTCCATGGCTTCATGCGACGACTATCTTGAGACCGAGTCGCCATCGACAGTGGATGCCAATTTCGTTTTCTCCAACATGGTGACTTCCCATGCAGCCATGGACGGTGCTTACGAGGCATGGCGCGACGTGTTGCAGAACGGTGTGTTCGGTGATGGTCTGTGGTATGCCGCCGATGTGGCAGGATCCGACATCATGCGCCACCCCGAGGCCTTCAGCAACCAGCCGGGCCGTCACTATCCCGAGTCATTCTACCAGAACGGCAAGTATGCCGGTTCTTATGGTCTGCTCTCCTACCTGAAGGAAGATGACATCTACGCCAAGCTGTTCAACGTGATCAGCAAGGCCAACGCCATCATCACCGCCGTGAAGGACATGAGCGACTTCGACGAGAAGATCGGCAACGCCACCGCACCCAGCGGACTCAGCCAACTCTACGGCGAGGCAGTGGCCCTGAAGGCATCCGCCTACCGGGAGCTGATCAAGAACTGGGGCGACGTGCCCTACCAGGCCCGCCTGGGCGAGGCCGCCGGTGGTCTCTCACCCCGCGACTCCATCTACGATGTCATCCTGGCCGACCTGATCGCCGTGGAACCGCTGATGTACCCGCTCGGCAAATGCCCCGAGTATGAGTCGGGTGTGAAGAACTACTTCTCGCAGACCTATGTCGACGGTCTGATCGGCCGCATCGCCCTGGAGGCAGGTGGCTACCAGACCCGCCGCGGCGACATCCCCGCTGTCGACGGCAAGGGCAATGCCCTCACCATCGAGAAGAAAGGCAACGACAACAACGGTGCCAGCTATGGCCGCCGCGCCGACTGGCAGACGTTCATGGCAACAGCCAAGACCTACTTCAAGAAAGCCATCGACACCCCCAGCACCGCTACTTTCAGCAGCAACTACGAGACTTTCTTCAACCAGATGCATGGTGCCGACGCCGCTTATGCCGATGAGTCGATCTACGAGGCACCAATGCAGCAAGGTGGCGGCAACGACGCCCGCAGCTATTCTCTCGGCCGTCCGTCAGACGGTGGCTCCAAGAACGCTTATCCTTGCAAGGCTTACGGCCAGGGCCGTATCAACCCCGCCTTCTACTATGGCATGTTCGATCCGAAAGACATCCGCCGCGACGTGGCCTGCACCGTCACGGGCAGCACCGGCAAGGGTACGGAGCGCCTGATCCCCTTCAAGCCCAACTCCAAGGCCAGCGGTGGCGGCATCTCCTGCAACAAGTGGGATGAGAACCGCCAGTCAAACGTGTGGACAGCCAACCAGCGCAAGGCCGGTATCAACCAGCCCTACATGCGCCTCTCTGAGATCTACCTCGGATACGCCGAGGCCTGTGCCGCTACTGGAGACAACACCAACGCACGTGCTTACCTCGACATCATCCGCAACCGCGCATTCCCCAATGGCGGTGCCAATACCGACGCTTTCATCGCCAAGTCGGGCTCTCTCTACAATGCCATCATCGACGAGCGTGGCTTTGAGTTCGCCGGCGAGGGCGACCGTCGCTTCACCCTGATCCGCACCGGACTGATCGGCGAGAAGATCAAGGCCGTGAAGGAACTGACCCGCAAGATGATCGATGGCCTGAAGGCCAATGGCTATTATGAGTTTGAGAACGGCAACGTCATCTCCGACTATGTGTGGACCAAACTCGTCGACGCCAAGAGCATCTACGGCTACCGCCTCACGGGTGTGACACCCGCCGGCAAGGAAGATGACCCCGTGCTCTATCCCGGATGGCGCGGACAGAACGACGACTGGGAGGCTTATGGTCTGAGCTACGGCTCATCGACCCCCGCCACCAACCTGGCCATCAAGGGTCTGTTCAGCCGCATCAGCGTTGAGGAGGCTGCCGCTCTGGAGGCTGACGGTTACAAGAAAGAGAACTGGGGTGTAGACCTCGTAAGCAACGACGACGAGTACTACAAATACCTGTTCCTCGACTATGACTACGTGTCCGCCCCGATCTATTTCTGGCCGTTCACTCCCAATGTCATGGTGACCGGTGGCTTCACCAACGGCTATGGTTTCTCACAGGAATAAACTCCTGCTCACCCAATAAAAAATCCGGGGCTGAAAGGCTCCGGATTTTTTATTGATGTCGCTCGCTCATCGGAGTGGAGCGGAATAGATCGGAGTGGATCGGAATAGATCGGAATGAATCGGAATGCATCGGAATTTGCCGTTCGGCACCTGCAGGGTGACGCTTGGCTTTGTTCAGCGGGATTTGTCGCTCGGCACCCGCAGGGTGACGCTTGGCTTGTCCAAGAATCCCGCTGCAATGAGTATCGGATTTGCAATCCGATAAGCGCATTGCAAATGCGCTAACTCCATGCGGGCGGATTGCAAATCCGCCCGAACAACACATATCCGACCCGAACAACAATGACAAAATCTGCCCGAACAACACAAATCCTTTGTTCAGCGGGATTTGTAATCCCGCTGCAATGAGTATCGGATTTGTAATCCGATAAGCGCATTGCAAATGTGCTAACTCCATGCGGGCGGATTGCAAATCCGCCCGAACAACAGAACAACAATGACAAATCCCGCCCGAACGGCTGGGCTTAATGATCCTGTTCCGTTATTCGGGTGGAGATTGGTCAGGTCAGACTGTCAAGTTGTTTCTTGAGCGCCATCAGCTCATCCCTGACCATGATGAGATTCTCAAGCATCTTAGCCGTCTTGTCGGTGCCGTCGCGGTTCTCGTTGAGCATCTTGCGGGCTGCGGACAACTTGAAGCCACGCACCTTCACCAGGTTGTAGATGACGGCGATCTGGTCGATGTCTTTCTGGGTATATTGCCTCACCTTGTTGCCAGTGGTCTGCGGCTTGAGATGCGGGAACTCCGTCTCCCAGTAGCGCAGCAGGCTCTCGTTGACGCCGAACTTCGCCGCCACCTCCTTGATGGTGAAATAGATTTTCTTGGTCTTTGTCGTGTCCGTTTTCAATGCCATGATGATCGTCGTAAATGAAAAAGCTGGGCTTCGCCCATGCAAAGTTATCATAAATCGGGCGCAACGCAAAAAGAATCCGCAGTTTTTTGCCCGGGGATCATGTAATAAAATGTAGAGACGTCACATTGGGGCGTCTCCCGACCACACCCCCACCAATAAGAGCAAAAGAAAGAGACGCCCCATGTGACTTAAAGAGACGCCCCAATGTGACTTAAAGAGACGCCCCAATGTGACTTAAAGAGACGCCCCAATGTGACTTAAAGAGACGCCCCAATGTGACGTCTCTACTATTTAATCATGAGGAGATGTGTTCTTTGCTTGTAAAGAATCATCGAAAAATGCTTTTTTGTTACAAACTAATTCCGTAACTTTGCTGATAAATCAGCGAAGTTCCTCCATCTAGGCATAAGAAATAAATCAATTTATTTCATTCTGCTCTCGATTTTTCGTAACTTTGCCTCTGTGAGACGAAATAACTTTGCCTCTATTACCAACTTATTCAACATGATGTTATGAAAACCGACAGAAAACTCTACATGGCACTCGTACTCTTACTGGCATGGCTGGTGAGCACACCTTTATCGGCACAGCGAAGGACAATGCGTGACGAAGGACCCCGCCTCTATGGCGACATGCTCACCGTGAGAAATCCCCGGCCAGGGGGCCTGAAAAGCCTCATCACCACCGACATGAAGAAACGGGCGAGGCGGCTCACCATCGAAGGCGCGCTCAACAAGGACGATGCCTACGTGCTCCGCAGCATCTGCAACCGCAGTTCATGCCAAGACGACCGGGGCAAGCACATCGACAACTATGTGGAAATCGACCTGACAAGAGCCTCGATAGAAAGTTCATACAACAACGACCGCGACGTGACCCACGAGGGGATGTTCAGCAATGCCTCCCATCTGCGCAGCATCCGGCTGCCCCGCCGTCTCGTCGGCATCGGCCCGCGCACGTTTTCCGGCTGCGACCGTCTGGACGAAGTGGAAATCCCCCGTGGCGTGAGATTCATCGACAAAGAAGCCTTCAAGGGGTGCACCAAACTGCAGGACATCTGGTTGCCCGAAGGACTGGAGGAGATCGGGAAGGAATGCTTCAGAGGCTGCACCTCGCTGCGTACCATCCAACTCCCCAACAGTCTGCTGACCATCGGCGACCAAGCCTTCTACGAATGCCCGCTCACCGAACTGGAACTGCCCGAGGGTCTGCGCTCCCTGGGCAAAGGGAGCATCTCCGCCACACAGTTGCGGCAGCTCCACATCCCCCGCGACACCCATATCGAGGGAGGACTGCCCGGGGCCACCCCCAAACTGGAGCAGATCACTGTCGACAGGGCCAACCGTGAATACAGCAGCATCGACGGCGTGCTCTACGACCGCGGTCAGACCGTGCTGCTCGAAATGCCCCTCGCACGCCAAGGCGCATACACCATCCCCGGAAGTGTCAGCGAGATCGGCGACTACGCTTTCCAGGACAGCCGTCTCTCACACATCGTTATCCCCAGCAGCGTGAGTGTCATCGGCACAGGAGCGTTCCGCAACTGCGCCGGCATCCAGGAACTCACCATTCCCGCCGGGGTGAGAGAAATCCCCAGCCACGCCTTTTCGGGATGCAAGAGTCTGCGGCGCATCGTCCTGCCCGACGGCATCCAGGCCTTCGGATCGTTTGCCTTCAGCAACTGCCTCGTATTGGCGGATTTCCGGATGCCGTCGCAGTTGAGGAAACTCGGCGAGGACTGTTTCCGCTCCTGCCGTGCCTTCCAGAAACCCCAACTGCCCGAAGGCATCACCGAATTACCCGCCCGTTGCTTCATCGACTGCAAGGGCATCACCATCTTCCGCTTCCCCTCCCGACTGACCGCCATCGGCGACGAAGCCTTCAAAGGCTGCGACCTGCTTGCGGCCCTGCCCTTCCCCAAGACGCTCCGCAGCATCGGCAACGAGGTGTTCCGTTCCTGCCTCAGTCTGGTGGAGGTCACCCTGCCCGCCTCGCTGCAGAAAATCGGCAAGAAGCCCTTCCTCAAATGCGACAAACTGCAGCGCATCATCTGCGAGTCGCCCACCCCGCCCGAACTCAAGCACTACAGCGACAAGGAAGTCATCCTGAAGGTGCCGAGCGGCAGTGCCGGCAGCTACAAGAAAGCCTCGCAATGGAAAAAATACAAGACCATCGAAGAATATTAAACGCTGAGGATGAGTGAATCTTGTTTTTTTTGCCTAATTTTGCACCCGGATTCGGAAGACGGCCCTTATCGGCCTATGCGAAACGACAAGACAACAAGGATTTATCATAAAGCAACAAGACAAGAAAATGATGACAGCCAATGAAATCCGCGACTCGTTCAAGAAATTCTTCGAGTCGAAAGGACATGCCATCGTGGCCTCCGCACCGATGGTAGTGAAAGACGACCCCACCCTGATGTTCACCAACGCCGGAATGAACCAGTGGAAAGATATCATCCTCGGCACCCGCAACCCCGAGCCACGGCGCCGTGCAGACTCGCAGAAGTGCCTCCGTGTGAGCGGCAAGCACAACGACCTGGAAGAGGTGGGTCATGACACCTACCACCACACCATGTTCGAGATGCTCGGCAACTGGAGTTTCGGCGACTATTTCAAGGAGGAAGCCATCGACTGGGCATGGGAATACCTCGTCGACGTGCTGAAGCTGAATCCCGCCGACCTCTACGTGACCGTCTTCGAGGGATCGGCCGAGGAAGGCCTGTCCCGCGACGACGAAGCCGCCGGCTACTGGATGAAGCACGTGCCCGCCGACCATATCATCAACGGCAACAAGCACGACAACTTCTGGGAGATGGGCGACACGGGTCCGTGCGGTCCCTGCTCCGAGATACACCTCGACTCCCGCAGCGCCGAGGAGAAAGCCCAAGTGCCCGGCCGTGAGCTGGTCAACAAGGACGACCCACAGGTGATCGAGATCTGGAACCTCGTCTTCATGCAGTTCAACCGCAAGGCCGACGGCAGTCTGGAGAAGCTCTCGATGAACGTCATCGACACCGGCATGGGTTTTGAGCGGCTCGTCCGCGCCCTCCAAGGCAAGCACTCCAACTACGACACCGACATCTTCCAGCCCATCATCCGCGAGATCGAGCATCTCTCAGGATTCACCTACGGCAAGTCGGAGGACACCGATGTGGCCATGCGTGTCATCGCCGACCACCTGCGTGCCGTCTCGTTCAGCATCGCCGACGGACAGTTGCCTGGCAATGCCAAGGCCGGTTATGTGATCCGTCGCATCCTGCGTCGTGCCGTGCGCTACGCCTATACCTTCCTGGGACAGAAAGAAGCCTTCATCTACCGTCTCATCCCCACCCTCGTGGCAGAGATGGGAGCCTCCTATCCCGAACTCCCCGGTCAGCAGCAGCTCATCAGCCGTGTGATGAAGGAAGAGGAAGACGCCTTCCTCCGCACGCTTGACAAAGGCATCAGCCTGCTCAACGGCGAGATGGAGAAGATGAAGGAACAGCAGCAGACCGTGCTCGACGGCCGTCAAGCCTTCCGCCTGTTCGACACTTACGGATTCCCCCTCGACCTGACCCAGCTCATCTGCCGCGAGAACGGATTCTCGGTCGACGAGAAAGTGTTCGACGAGGAGATGCAGAAGCAGAAAGCCCGTGCACGCAATGCCGCCGCCGTGGAGAACTCCGACTGGGTGGAGCTGCGCGAGGGCGAGCAGCAGTTTGTGGGTTATGACTACACCGAATACGAGTGCCATATCCTGCGCTACCGCATGGTGACCCAGAAGAAGAACACCTATTATGAGTTGGTGCTCGACAAGACCCCGTTCTATGGCGAGATGGGTGGCCAGGTGGGTGACCGTGGCGTGCTCGTGAGCGAGAACGAGACTGTGGAGATCACCGACACCAAGCGAGAGAACAACCAGAGCATCCATATCGTGAAGACGCTGCCCAAGCAGCCCGAAGCCGACTTCATGGCCTGCGTCGACACCGACCTGCGCGACGCCTGCGCCGCCAACCACACCGCCACCCACCTGCTCGACTACGCCCTGAAGCAAGTGCTGGGCGACCACGTGGAGCAGAAAGGTTCGTTTGTGAGTCCCGACACGCTGCGCTTCGACTTCTCCCATTTCCAGAAAGTCACCAGCGAGGAGCTCCGTCAGGTGGAGCGCATCGTCAACGACATGATCCGTCAGGACATCCCCCTCGACGAGCACCGCAACATGCCTCTCGAGGAAGCCAAGCAGATGGGAGCCATCGCCCTCTTCGGCGAGAAATACGGCGACAAGGTGCGCGTGGTGCGCTTCGGACCGAGCTGTGAGTTCTGCGGTGGCATCCACGCCCAGTCGACCGGCCGCATCGGATTCTTCAAGATCATCGCCGAGAGCAGTGTGGCCGCCGGCATCCGCCGTGTGGAAGCCAAGACCGGCAAGGAGTTTGAGAATCTCTTCTACGGCATGGAAGACATGCTCAGCGCCATCCGCGAGATGTTCAACAACGCCAAGGACCTGCGTGGCGTGCTTGAGAAATACGTCATGGAGCACGACTCGATGAAGAAGCAGATCGAAGGATTCCGCGTGCAGGCCGCAGAGCGCCTCAAGGGTCAGCTCATCGACAAGCAGGAGGAGCGCAATGGCGTGCATATCGTGCGTGCCGTGCTGCCCATCGACCCTGCCTCGGCCAAGGACCTGGTATTCAAGATTCGCCAGGAGATCCCCGAGAGCCTCGTCTGCGTGCTCGGCACGGTACAGGACGGGAAGCCCATGCTCCATGTGATGCTGAGCGACGACATGGTGAAAGACTACGGTCTGAACGCCGGACAGCTTGTTCGCGAGGCCGCCAAGCTCATCAAGGGCGGCGGTGGCGGGCAGCCACACTTCGCCTCGGCCGGCGGCAAGGACCCCGATGGTCTCTCAGCCGCCGTCGACAAGGTGGTGGCCCTGGCCGTAAAATAATAAAAAATTGTAGAGACGTCACATTGGGGCGTCTCTTTTTAATTGCTCTTGTTGCCGGGATGTGGATGGGAGACGCCCCATTGTGACGTCTCTACATTTTGTCGCCTACGATCACTAGGCCGCCGTTTGCGGGGATGGTCACCGTGATCTGCTTGTGATTGCGGCTGATCGTCTTCACGCTGCCATTGAGCGTCTTGTCATCCTGATAGACCGTCAAGGGAGCCTTGGCATCAAACATGGGCAGTGCGATGGTTTTCTTCAGCGGAGCCGACTCTGCATTGATGCCGGCGAGATACCATTTATCACCGCTTCTGCGGGCCATCAAGACATACCGGCCCGGATATCCGTCGATGAAGCGCACCTCATCCCATGTGGTGGGGACGTCCTTCATGAACCCGATGGCCCAATCCGGGGCATCCGTCAGGTTGTTGGGCGCCAGGGCGAAATGCTGCACGCTGCTTTGGAAGAGCACCGCCGTAGCCAGCGCGAAGACATCGCTCGTGCGGCGGATGGTGCCCGACTTGTTGTCGGCATTGTAACGCTTGTTGAGTGCCGAACCGCCGAAATCCATCGACCCCACGGTATTTCTCACGAGCGGATGGATACAGGCATTCCGAGCCTCCGCATCGCAGGCGCCCTGTCCGAAATGCAGGTTCTCGCTGGCCAGGACGGCCTCGGAAGCCACGTAATTGGGGAACATCCGCTCCCAACCGCGCGGGAGGGTGCATCCGTGGAAGATGACCTGAAGTCCGAAGTCATTGGCATCGGTGAGGATATCCTCATAGAGCTGCATCATCTGCTGTTTGTCGCTGCCGAAGAAGTCGACCTTGATGCCCAGAATGCCCTGTTGCTGCATCCACCGCATCTCCTGTCGTCTTACCCCCGACTTGTCCATCTTCCCCCGGGGACTCTGCGGAGCGTCGTTCCACGATCCGTTGGAGTTGTACCACAGGAAGAGTCCCACGCCCTTCTCACGGCCATAGCGGGCCAGTTCGGCCATCTTCTCATACCCGATTTGCTGGTCCCACAAGGCATCGACGAGCACGGAGCGGTAGCCCATGGCGGCGGAGAAATCGATGTAGCGCTTCTGCTCCTCGAAATTGCAGCTGCCATCCATGCCGATGATCCACGACCACGACCCCTTGCCGTAGGTATACTCACGCGAAGCCTTGTATTTGGGTTTGACGAGGTCGGTGGCGACAGTCGTCTCCACGACCGGAGCCAGGGTCTCGCCGACAGTGATCGTGCGCCACGGTGTCTGGAAAGGCAGGCTTACGGAGACCGACGAGGAGCCGAATCCGTTCATCTCCCCCTCCTGCGGGAAACCGATGCAGTAGCGGTTGTCGCGCTCATTGAGCAGCCGGCATCCCACGTAGGAGCCGTCGTTGCCCGTCTCGCTGATGAGGACCCATCCCCCCCGGCCTTGATTCACCTTGAACAGGCAAGGGAACGTGTATCCCTCTCCCCACCCGTTCTTACCCACCGCCTCGTCGAGCGAATAGGATGTCTCGTAGCTGGGTGCCGTTCGGGCGAATCCCGTCATGGGTTTCGACTGCGGACAGAGGAAAGTGGTGGAGCCTTCGGGGAGGACAAAACCGCTGCGCTCTTCCTGGATGACGGCAGCGAACGTGTTCCGCACGGGATAGATATGATAGCTGTAGGCCACGTCGCGGTTGCTGACGCGGAAGATGACATCCATCACCCGGCGTCCGTTCTTCTCAAACTGGCACACCGCCTCGGTAGCCTCATAGCTGACGTGGCTTTGCTTGATGGTCTTGAGCTGATACGCATCCCTGACAGTCGTCACGTCACCGTTTTTCAGGGTCAGCCCCTCGGTGAGGTCGATGCAGTTGAGTTTCACGCCCAGCGGCGAAGCCTCCACGAAGGAAGTCCCGTCCAGCGCCACCTGGTACTGCGGTCTTCCGTCATTATCATTCACTACGACACTGATCTTGCCGTCAGGACTGGTGAAACGCTGCTCGGCAGCATCGACTGAGGAAAGTCCACCCAGAACCATTGTCAGGAGGACCCATACCATTTTTCTCTTCATCATAGGATTACTTATTGGTTTTAGAATTTTATCGACCCATTGTTTTTCAGTGGTATCATGGAAACTTTTTCATCCCGAGGCGGAGTAACTTCGCCTCGCAGAGGCAAAGTTACGAAAAACGAGGGAAATGAGAAAGAAAAGCTTGCTTTTATTTCCATTTCCGAGAGCTAAGCAGGCCCGACTCGACCACACGTCGTTCATCGATGTGTTGAAACCCTCGACGTAAGGGCGAAATATCCCCCGTATAGAAAGGTTCCGAGTCTTATCTGATGACGATCTTGTGAGACAAGTTGCCGTGGATGACGACATACGTGCCTCGACGCAACGATGCCCGTGCTTCAGCATAGGGTTTGCGTGTGAAGAGGCAAGTGCCACCGACAGTATACACATCCACCAGGTCGTTGTCGGCAATGACGGCGTCGATGTGATTGGCTATGGAAGAGACACGCAGTTTGCCGTCGGTAAGCAGCGTCGAGCTGTCGAACTCGTATCCCACGCCGCCATCATCCACTTTCACGATGAAGGAGCCTGTGTGTGAGCCGTTGACTTTATATACGGCGATTTCGCTGCCCACTTCCAATTGGCGTGTCGTGGGAATGACGACAAGGATGGTGTCGCCGTCGTGCTTGAGATTGCCTTGCACGGTGAGGCAAGAGTTGCCATACGCATCCAACTGGCAGCGTGTCGTGGCCCCTTTCTTCAACGTGAGATTCTTCACGGTGGCTGTGCCCGTGATGACGCCGGCAGAGTTCACGTTAATCATTCCAGTAGTGATGGCTGCTGTTGAGTTGTTGCTCAGTTCCAGTGTACCTCCATTGACGGTGACAGGCGACGTGCTGCCAGTGCTTTTCAGCGTCAGTCGTCCGGTCCCCTCCTTGAATACGGACGTGCCTTTGAGAAGTCCAGAGAACGTCATGTCCTTGTTGAGGTAGCCGATGCGGTAGGTGGTCTGTCCTTCCAGCACCCCATCGGTGGCAGAGCCTTCGATGGCACCGATTCTCAGGGTGGCGGACTGTTGGTTGCCGCTGCCTCCGGAATAGTGGGCGATGTTGGTGGAGGCATCAACCTTCAGAGTAGCCTTCGACATGTCGGTGACATTGCTCATCAGTCGCCACTGACTGCCCGATGCCGTCAGAGTGCCTTCGTAGTCCTTGAAGTCAAGGCCGATATCGCAGCGCACATATTTAGACACGATGGTCAGAGCCCCCTTCCCTTTCACGCTACCGTTGAGTTTACCGCGCGAAGAGCCGACAATCTTGTTGGTCGTGCCCTCTGCCACTGTGACCACATGATTGAATACGGGCACGGTAGAAGTGCTGTTCACATCTATCTGATGCACCTCGCCGCCAGCCAGCAGCATGGGAGATCCACTACGGCCGAAGGTGGCATTCCACGCACCTTGCGCCACCACGCCCTTCTTCACGATCAAGCCTGCGAAATTGTTGACACCTCCGTAAGTGAGGTTCAGTTGTCCGGCACCATCTTTCACGAGATACCCGTTACCGCTGACATTCCCTTTCAGCGAGAGAGAGCTGTTGCTCAGGCTGATTCTGATGGTGGCAGTGTCGGTCAGGGTGACCTGGCGGTCGGTGCCCATATTCTCTTTGCTCAGCACCAAAGTACCGCCATTGAGTTGCAGGTATCCCTTGTCTGCGGCAGCGGCACCGAGTGCGCTCTTGTTTCCACCGTCAAACAAGTTGGGCACAGTAAGCGTTCCGCCGTTCACGATGGTCCTGCCAGTATAGTCGCTGTATTTCATGTTCAGCGTCACGTTGGCGTCACGGTTCACGACGACGTCACCTTCCCCGCTGATGCCCCCTTCGCCAGACAGGGTATATGTGCCCGAGTCGAAGGTGACGCCTCCGGCAACCATCATCTCGTTGACGGTGATATTCTTCTGCAAGCCCTGTTGATTAAACACCACGGCATCGCCGGCCACGAAAGCCGTAGACCCATTGAAGTCGAAATTGAGCGACTTGTAGTCCCAGAGATTGCTTTCATACCCACACCACAGCACCCCCTGCTGTGGAGCTCGGGAGCCGTTGACGACGAGCATGAGTTTGTTGTCTTTCACGATGAGGTCGTAGTTGATGCCCTCCAGCCCACGCGTCTTCAGTTTCGACGGGTCGCAGGTCATCGTGCCGGTGCATGAAGCGATGACGTATTCAGCCTCATCCTTGTCATTCAGGTTCACGGTAATCGTATTGGAGCCGACGAAAGTGAGGTCACCCTCCACTTGGAGCGTGCTGCATACGGGCCATGAGCCCTGAGAGTTGCCCATTCTTGACGCCACCACTTCCAGATAGACATTGCCAGGCATAGTGACGCTTTTCTTGGAGCGGATAGTCCCCTCCGGCATCATGCCGTCGCCAGGCAACAGCCTGCATCCCTCATGGTTTAAGCCCCCCTCGAAGGTGAGGGTGTCATTCAAGGTGACGTTGCCGCTCAAGGTGCCCCGTGCACGCAGTTCCACCGGTCCTGCGATATCTCCGTTCACCTGCAGCGTTCCCTCGCTGATGATGGTCTTGCCGGTGTGCCGCATCCGACCGACAAGAAACGCCTTGCCCTGCATCGACTTGATGACAGAACCGCTGCCTGTGGTGATGACGCCATCCGTAGCCCCCGGTTGCTGGCTCACGATTTCATAGTCGTGGCCTGCTGGAGGCATCAGGTAGACGACCGGCGCGTTCATAGGCTTGTCGACCCAGATCCTTGAGGTGTTGTCGCCATAAATATCGAAGAGGATGCTCTTGCCGTCGGCGTAGGGTGTGGAACTCTTCATATCAAAAGAGGTAAATCCGTCGTCAAGGTTGACCCCCTCGCCCAACCTCGATGCCGATCCGCCCTTCCATCGCAGGTCAGCCTGAAACACAGGAGGGAGAGGCGGCATCGGCATGTCGTTTCCAAGATAGAATCCGGTGTTGGGATGCTGGTAGTAGCCTCGCGTGGTGCAGTCGCCCCGGTAGTGGGGGTCTTGCTGAAGGCAATAGATGCTGTAGTTGGTGGGCATGGCAGTGGTGTAACCCACAAGGCCCGTACAGCTTTCAGCGTTTTGCTTGGCAAGAATGACCTCCTCACGCCAGTCGCCCATGATGTCGCCCATGAAGGCGGGGCGTGTGCCAGTGGCGGCGTGGGTGGCCCAGTTGCTCTCCTGCGAGAACTCCGCCAGACGGTCGCCAAGGACCTTCGACACCATCAGGTTAGTGCCCCATCCGCTGCCGCCGGGTGAATTGAGCCACTCGCGCAGCAGGTCACCGTCCCACCAGCAACCCTCAAACATCGATCCAGAGCGTGTCTGTCCGGTCCGCTCACCCTTACAGTCGTAAACGTAGTCGTCGACATAGCTCAGTATCTCGTATCCTTTGTGCGAGGCATCCATATCGAGACAGGTGCCGCGCCCCACATCGTAGACGCTGGGCAGATACCACTCCTTGATGCGCTCAGTGGTGTGTGCATCGTAAAGGATCTGTCCGAGCAACGAACTCTGCTGGATGGCATAGACCTCCAGTCCGGGACGGTCGGGGTCGATGTCGGAGAGAACGAAGCGGTCGCCGTGGCCGATGCCGGGGCTGGCGAACCATCCCGTGTGGGGGTTGACCGAGTAGCCACCCTGAATCATCTCGTCGGTGCCGTCGCCGTCGACATCAGCTACGCGCAGCTGGTGGAACTCAGCAGGCCAAGGGGTTTTGTCGTTGCGGCTCCAGGTATGAGAGTGGTGCCAGTTGGTCGGACTGCCGCTGCTCCAGTCATAGTCCCAGGTGAACACATAATTGTGATGGGTCTTATTATTGTCGCGGTCCAGGCATTCCATCACCAGTGAGGGATGTATGCCGTCGAGATAGCAAATGGCGAAATGGCCATCCATGGCGGAGTAGCCGTCGCTCATGTAGTTGGGGCGCGAGGTGCGTGTGTAATGATCGCTTCCGTCATGTACCTCGTCATATTTCAACTCGCTGGCGGCAATCTCCTTTCCTGTCAGTCCGTCGATGACGCTGATGTAGAAAGGCCGGTTGCGCGCCGTCTGTGTGCGGTAGTCCACGATGCCGTCGCCATCCACGTCAGGCACGTCGCTACCCATGACATATTTGCCCCAGGTATTGTTTTCCTTGTCCCAGAAGCGGGTGCCATCGCTGCTGCGCACCATCACCTCACAGCGTCCGTCGCAGTTGATGTCCCATGCCACGACCATGTCGTTCTGGCCGCCACAGATGTTCACATTCGGTCCCATGTCCACGGTCCAGAGCAGCTGTCCCGTGAACGTATATGCCTGTATCTTGTGGGTGGTGGTGGCTGTGTTCTCCGAGTCTTCCGCCGTATCCGACACTCCGCCGATAAAGAGGCGGTCGACGACCAAGGCATCATACTCCCCGTCGCCATCGGTGTCCATAGGCCAGCAGAATTTCGTGCGGTAGTCGTCGCGATGTATCACGTTGTTGTCGAAGTCGATGTTCATCCAAACGTTGGGCCAGGGCTGGGATTTATACAAGAAAGGCTTGCTCATCGTGCCTTCAACCCCGTCGGGACTGACAGCGGTGACCGCATATTCGGTATTCGTCGAGAGTGACGACGGCTTGTAGTTTGTCACTTTCAGGGGTGTGGCATTCATCTTCGTAAATTCGGCAGCCCCTGATGAACGTTTGTAGACATTATAGGTCGTGCCTTCCGGTTCCTGTGCCAGTTTACGCCAAGAGATGAGGTAGCCCGTGCCGCCCGACGAGGTGACGCTGCGGCCACCGGAACGATATACTGCCACTACGCCACGGTCAAGCTGCTGAAGCAGCCGTTGAGCACTGACGGGAAGAAGACAAAGCACTAAGAGCAGAATTGCCGAGGCTATCCGCTGGGACGACCTCAAAGCAAAAGGCGAAACGTTTAGCATGATTATCAAATAGTTTGCACATTGCAAGTGCAAATATAGAAAAAATTTATCACACTATTCTATGGGAAGTGTTTTTTTTCAAATGCGCTTATCGGGTATCAATTCCTACAGAACAACCATTCACGCTTAAGTTGAACTTTCGGTCAGTAACAACTCAGTACTCCACTTTCCCTTCTTATGACCATCGGGATTTGTCGTTGTTCATCGGGATTTGTCGTTGTTCATCGGGATTTGTAATCCCGATGCTGT